>Ga0256829_1000272_pt1 | contig 59662 bp, 51 predicted proteins | sample 131447metaG_FD_185979 | JGI IMG/M metagenome (GOLD analysis project Ga0256829, IMG submission 185979) | Hydrothermal vent microbial communities from Lau Basin, Pacific Ocean - 131-447 | ecosystem: Environmental > Aquatic > Marine > Hydrothermal vents | place: Pacific Ocean: Lau Basin | collected...
ATATTGCAGTTTACAGTGTGTACCATACACCATGTGGAAGGTTTGACTTTGATGCATCTATCTATGCCGACACGGGCGTAAAGAGGCAGTTCTGCAATCTTCTCGGAACGATAATCCGGTTTTTTCCTGACGCTAAGCGTATCGTCTTCTGCTATCTTGACAACCGTACCGAAAAGTCCCGGGTAGAAAGTATCCGCTGCGGCAAGAAGTACCAGAAAGGACATTGTCGCAAGCCAAATCTTTTTCATTGCGCCGTTACCACTTTATCAGAAAAGCGACAGATTCCGTACCGCTGTCGTAGACTCTCTCTTCGCACAGCGCTTCTATATCTTTAGATATCTCTTTTTTATAGGTGTAGTCCGCATATCCCATACCGGGTATTTTTGTCGTATCGGTCTTTTTCAAACCAAGGCTTTTACAGTCGAAGTCCACGTTGGTAATGGTCTTTTCGATATCGCTGCCAAATTCGAACTTGATCGACTTGGTCGCTTTTTCGATATCTTTTTTCGAAGCATTTTTGACGATCTTCACTCTGTAGTTCTCAAGATCGATCTTCTCTGTCGCATAGACTGTCGATGTACCCAGTACCGCTATAACCAATGCCGTTGTCACGCTTTTTTTCTCAAACATTTTTTCTCCTTTTGGTTTGATGAATTTTTTTAAGAAACCTATGGCTTAGAACCTTCCTTTTCTATAGGCTTCCATCCTTTTTTTCTCCTCTTTGGTGGAGGGGCGTATCTCTATTTTGAACGCTATCTTCTGGTCTTGCGTACCGTCCACAGGCGGGATCATCGCGCTTTCCAAAGCTACCTTGCTGCCGCATCGATTCTCTTTTGAGGGTTCAATGGCATCTATCTGCGCTTTCCATACCGCTATCAACTCGGAATTTTTCGCTTCATTTCGATACTTGGCCGCCATATCGTTCACCTGGTCAAATATCGTTTTTGCAAGTTGGGGTATCTTCTTTTTGTATGTCAGCTGCTTGCTGTAGCGACCGTTTTTTCTCAATCTTCCCCAGGTAAACTGTAACGGCTTGTGGTCTGGCGAGAGATCAACATAGAATATTGTGTTCTTGTCAAATCCCCAACCGGCATCTTCTGACTTTAAAATAGGGGAGCCACCCATATTTTTCACTACTTCCTCTTTGCTCTCCACCTCATATTGGCAGCTTTGCATATTTAGCCTGTAACGCTCTTGGTGTATTGTGCGTGTCGATTTGGCATCGACATGAAGCTGATCTATTTTTCCCTTGTCGGTATCGACATAGATATAGTAAAGATCTTTGTCTTTTTCGAAACTTACAAGTTCCCTGTTCGTTCCCCTATAGTTTTCGATGGGTTTTAGTTTTGTGGTCGTTTTTTTGCTTGTAATGACGGTATAGTAGGCCTCTGGACACATCTGATCTGCCAATGATTTTGAGGCCTTATCTACCAGTTTGAAAAAACTACCTTCCGGACCAGAAGCCTTTGCCTGCGCTGTCAAAGAACCTTGACGGTCTTCTATCCTGAGATCAATTGATACGCTCCCATTTTTGAAAGTTGCCTTTCCTTTTACCAAATGTGTAGCTTCTGTAAAGTGAGGTTTTAAGCGGTTAGAAGGATCAACATAGTCGCCAGACGAAAATTCAATCTCCTTCTCTATTGCTTCCTTCATCCGAGGGTCTTCTGTCGCAACTACTTTATATGAACAACGAAAAATATCCAAATCAGTAACGACCATATTTGCCAGTCTATCCCCTGGTGTAGCATTACCGACAATAGTAAAGTCAGCAGGGTTGTAACCAATCGCTGTCTGTTGACCGGATACAGCCTTCAGAAGATTTACGCTGCATACAAGTAACAGTCCTAATAGCATCTTCTTCATCTTACTGTCCAAAGAGACCCTTCATCATCTCGGCGGCTTTTTTCAAGTCTTCCTGGCTTGGTCCTCCTGAAGGAGGGGTACTACCGCCTTTGCCTCCAAACATCTTTTCAACATCTTTAAGTGCATCCTGGGGGTTTGCCATAGTACGTTTTACCGGTTTGAAGTCTGCCAGATGCAAAAGATCATCAGCAGTTTTTAGAAGATCGTCCGTAACGTTTTCGGTTGCGGTAACCTCCAGCAGGGCATTTGGCAGTTTTATGTCAAGTGCTTTGATTCCTGCCATATCCAAACGGGCCATCTGGTAGCGGTCTCCCTGCAGTTTTCCCCGCTTTAACCCTGTGATGCTAAGTCCCCTGAGCTTATAGGTTGCGATCAGTCCCTGGTTGTGCGGATCGTTTACCGAAAGGCTAAGATGAATGTAGCCATCCCCTTTTTGATAGAGAGCGTTCTCAAGGTGCATGCCCATCATATCCGAACAGGTTCCGCTGTCGATCATCTTCCATCCGTCGGCACTGCTTTTAGCAATGGAGTGCAGCATTGTCGCTTCGCCGTGTTTGCCTATAATGGCACATACAGGCGGCTTTTTAATGTGTATGAGAGGTTTTTTAGTCTGTCCTATATGTGTAGGTGCCGAGGAGTTTCCACTTGCTGCAAACAGTGTGTCGGGCAGATCGCTTTTGTCAAGGTTCGTAACCCTGAAGCCGTCCCCTGCAACGATAACATATCCCTCTTTTACCTCATACATATTGCCTGTTTCACCTTCTGGCGACAATTTGCTCATAAACTTGGAGAAGCCGTTCATGGCATTGACGAGATCTTTGTCGTTTGTTACCAGTACTTTGTCTTTTTCTATACCTGCCTGGTCTTTGACGCTAATGGTCCACTCTTGGGCTTTAACGCCGGCGACAGTTTTGGTGCCGCCTTTGTGAATGACCTCGATTTCTGGCTTTTGCATAGCATCGCTTTGTCCGCCCATTTGAGAGAACTGCGAAAGCATCGCACTCATATCAAGGTAACGTTTTTTGCCGTTTACGGTGGTGACCGAATAGATCTTCTCTCCATTGACAAGCTGAGCAACCTTGCGGCCCCCTTCGTTGCCTTCCAAAAGCATATGGGCATCGTCTTTGTAGAAGAACTTCTGTTGGGTACCGCCCATTTGCATCGTAAGCGTATAGTCTGCCATCGCCAAAGCGCTAAAAGCGCTTATCAGTATGATTCTTTTCATTATTTTGCTCCTTTTAGAGTGTTTGCAACGCGGACCATCTCTTTCCACCAGACAAGTTTGTAGTGTCCGTCGTCATTGAAAACAAGTATCATCGACTTCGTTTTGGGGGCAGCCAGAATGTAGATATGTTGCGCACCGTTTTTGAGGTCTTTGCTAAAGGGCGCTTTGGGGTCGTTGTCTTTAAACGATTTCAAAAACCCTTTTTTAACCGTTCCGTAAAGCGGACTCTTGTGCAGCGGTTCAAAACGCTTACTGTGTTGAATGAGACTTTCCAGCGCTTCAAGGGAAAAACCGTTGTCGTCGGATGCCAGAGCGTTCCTTGATTTGATGCCTCCGACGATCCACTCGTAGTTGAAGTCACCGTTGAGCCCGTATATGTTCTCTTTTATGGCACCATACTGTTTGGTGACAACTTTAGCCTTTATCTCTTTGAACAACCCTCCAATAGAATTGTCGTTTCCGAACAGAAACCCTGTTAAAAGCAGTGCAAGTAAAACTTTTTTCATATCTTTCTCCTTCTGTTTTGTTTTGAGCATTTGAACGCTTCTTTGCCGCTGTTGAAGTTTCGGTACGGTGTTAATTGCATCCGCTCGCCCCCTCTTTTGCAGCCCCAAAATATGCCGATACCGCATCACCGAAGCCATTGGCGTAGCCGCCGACGGTTGAGGCTATATCACCAAGATTCTTATGCGCCAGCATCTTCTGAAATGCTTCACCGAACCTGATGCCGTTGGCGGCATTGCCGTGGTCCGTACAGCCCAGGATCGCACCTGCACCTCCGGTCGCATTGTCTGTAAGAACGTTCGAGCCCACTTCCTCTGAAGCGCTTTTGGCCATGGATGAACCGACCTGCAGTACCGACACGCCACATGCGATCTGGCTGGCTATCTGCTCAGCGTTTTTCAAAATGGAACAGTAGTCCTCCTCATTCAGTGCCATTTTCGCAACACTGAAAATGGACGTGCTACTTCCTATGAAAAAACCTACTGCATACTGATTGACCGCCTGGATAAAGTCCATAATGGATTTTTCCGTCATCGCACCGTGCTGTCCGTTTTCGAAAACAGAGATCAGGTGGTAGTTGTCAGGATCCATCTCAAGCCATCCCATCTGCGCTATCGGTTTTTCCGGTATGAGCCAATAGTTGTCACTCTCCTGATAGCGCTGTATTACCTTTTTGGAAAAGTGCTGTTGCGTCAGCCATTGCGTGATGCTCTCTTTTGCCGGATCGGAAATGCTTCTGTATGCGGGTAGGAGCGTTATATCGCGCACCTTGCTATCCTGCCAGTACTCCAATATGCCTTTCCCTCCTGGGATAGAGGCAGCTTCGGCCTTGCTGTTGAAGAAGCCGCTCATAATATTGAAAGAACGTGTTGCATTCTCATCTCCATAGACGTCATTGAATACCATACGAAGGTTCAGAGAACTTATCAGCTTCTTATCAGGTCTCTTCTCGATCATCGCTATCATGGCTCTTGGTGTCTTGTTGCGTTTTGCATCGACTCCAAGGATTTTCTGCAGTTGCGCTTCATATCTGCTCTGCAGTGCGGTGAACCTGTATAGCTTTGTTCTGTTTACCCACTGCAGTTTAGAGAACGGTGCAACCTTTTTGATGCCGCTAAAGCGTGCTTTTCTTTGTGTCTCTATTGCCTTTAACGCCGTTTCTGACAGGTCGGGCGATGCAAATGCAAAGGTGAAGAAGAGTTCGTCGATACGTTGTCCCTTTTTGAATGTAAAAGTGTATTCCTCCAGATACTCTTCACCGTTATAGAGTTTAATGACAAGCGTTTTTGGAATGATCTTCCCCTCGACTTCTGTATCATCGTTCTCTATGCCGTCATGGGCTAAATAGTGCGTCTGAATGATGTGTTTGCCGTCTTTGTTCTTCCCCTCGGTAAACCAGACATCTATTGGCATATCCGAGGCATACTCCAGGGAAAATGAGCGATTGAGTATCTTTTTACGCTTCTCTTTTTGCGTATTTCCGCCACTCAGTGCACCAGCCATGCCACCCATTTGATGGCTGACACTTTCACGGGCGTCCTGATAGGTCAGTTCTATTTTTATCTCTGCATCATCGGAGCCGATCCCGTTCATACCTGAACGGCTGTCTGGTTCAAGCTCTTTACTCAAAGCCTCAACAGGTTTAAGAAACGGCAATACCAGACTTTGGGTGTGATTCTTCTCTCCCCACTCGATAAAGGGAACATTGTTGAGCTTTACAGGTATGGCGCCGGCTTTTGCCTTTAACGCCTCTTTCCCTGCATCGCTTAAACTGTAATAGCCCAGTGTGATCGGCACGTTGTATGTACGGATCAATCGGTAGAGTGCCTGCAGCATCTCATATTCGCCACCCCATCCCTGCGTCAGCATGGAGGCTGTAGAGTAGCGTACTCCGTTATCCAGGGAAGGGACCCACTGCAGTGCCTGAAGTGTTTTGATCATCGTATCGATGCTGTCGATCTTTGCAAGTTTCTCTTTACCGTAGAGTGAGATCGGCAGAGGATCGACAGTCTGCGCCTGCGGGTCTGGGGAGTCCAGCGTAACAACAGGCAGTTTGCTGCCGGTTTTCTTCTTCACTGCCGTCTTTTTCGATCGCATCTTTTTCAAAAGAACTGCCACTTCCTTATCGTAGTCTCCTTCTGTATCAAACGCCAGTTTCTCTGTCATCAGATACGTTAGTGACGACGGCAGTTTTGGCAACTTTTTCATATCGATCTTGTAGCTTAGCTCCTTGAAGATAGGTGAGATGAGATAGTTAGCCTCTGCTTTTTCGATTTTCTCTTTGTCAAACAGTACTACAAAACGGCGTGAGGTACCATCATAGATGACTTCTGAATTATCATATCCGACTATCTTCTGTCCGGTTTCACTGTCAGGTGCCCACCACTTGTAGGCACCTTCAATCCCCGACTGATTGCTGAACGATCCAAGACCCTTGTGCCCGGCTTTGTATTCGACACTTTTATCGACAATGGTGGCAAAACTCTTTATCTGGTCATATTTGCTCATGACAACGGCATCATGTACTCTGGTGGACTCGCCATCCTTGATGTCATGGAGTGTGATATCAAGTGCCAGATATCCGCGTGGGGTCAGATAGAGACCATTGAGATCCATTGAGACCCCTTCAGCCTTGGCGGAGGTCAGCGTTTTGCTCTCGGATGTGATATTTGCCTCTTTGATCGGGATCTCGACATCATCACCCTTGAGCTCCACAAGAAGCGATCGGGGGTTCTCTTTAAGCGCTTTGGGGATATGGAATGCCAGTTTGAAACGGTTAAAAGAGCCCGGTGCCAGGGCGATGTCTTTGTAGAGTCCCATTGGCAGCGCAGTGGTGATAGGGTGTGTTGGAAAGATGTAGTCCCCCTTGGCACTCTTTATCTTAAGAAAGATACGTTTGCCGGCATCGATCTTCAGCAGTGCATTTACATTGCTTTTGAGTGTAACGTCCAAAATATCAAACACCGCTTCCTTTTCAGCCTTGGTTGTCCTGATCTTCTCCTGCAGCGATTCGGACGTTACTTTAAGAGCAAAATTCTCCCCCATTTTTTTGAATGAGGACTTTGGAAGTTCGTCTGTTTTCTCTTTTGTCACTTTCATCGTACCGATAAGCGGGATATCAAGGTGTCCGTAGGCGGTATCGTAAAGATGCAGCGAGAGGCTCTTGATGGGCTCATCGGGAATCGTGAACGCCAGCACACCCTCTTTTTTCACTTTGGGTTCAACCACAAGTTGGTGTTCATCCAGCTCCACCAGCGGTTTTTCCAGTGCCCATGTGATCGACTCGAAGGGTATCTCGTATTCATTATTGACACGTACGAAAAGGTGCCTTCTAAGATCGGGAATTATGTAGCTTGGAACCGCTTCGATACTTTTGTCGTTCTCGCTGCTTCTATCGATCCAGGCGCTTGGGTGTTTGGAACCGTCTTCGAGTACCAGTACCTTTTGTGACGGAAGTAGGTTTTTCAAGGAGAGGTCCAGAACCAGGAAACGCTTACTGTGTCCTGCTCTGATGTCTTTGAGTCTGTCGAAGAGATAGGCGCTTTTGGCCTCAATCTTTACAGCGCGGTTGCGTCCGCCAACAGTGCGGTTATGTTCGTCTCTAAGCGGTAAGATCTTGCTTAGCCACACCTCTTTGATCGGTGTGTCATCACCGTAGATCTTTTTGGCGTTTTGAACATTGTAACTCTCCCTGTCTGCATCGAAAGGCTCGATGCGGTAACTGACATCGGTTACTTTCTTTGTGGCGTTGCTCTCTTTTAGGAGTAGGAAATCGACAGCCTTTTCGCCGACAGCAACCAGCATCTGTCCGTTTTTATCATTGCGCCGTTTGAGTTTGACGGTAACCACCCCCGCACCTATCTGTGTTGCATTGTGCTCTCCGACTCTTTGCGTAACGTCCAGTATCTTCTGGCGGATCTTTTCTATATCGGCACTGACGAAGGCTTCTCCACCGCTTATTTTTGCAAGACGTTCAACCTCCTTTTTTGCCTTTTTGCTTTCAACAATACCCAGCCATAAAGTTTGGATTCCGCTTCGTTTAAAAGCCAAAAGGGCCGATTTTAACTCTTTTTGCTGCTCTTTGTTGAATTTGAATGCATCTCCGGCAGCGTCGGTCAGGAAGATAAAATAGCGTCTGTTGGAGGGGATAACGCTGGAGAGTGCATATCCCTGTTTGACCGCTTCCAAAATATTGGTACCGCCACCGATCTTCATTGCTCCGATACCGGCAAGGAGCCTTGCCCGGTCTTTTGTGGCAATTTGCAGGGTTTTGACCTCGCTGTTAAATACACTTAATTGAACGAAGCTGTTTTCGGGGAGGTTCTGTATGCTTTGCGCCAGGGTGCTTTTAATCTGCTCGTAACGGTATCCGCACCCTTCACACTCTTTTGCCATTGTAAAGCGCAGATCCTGTGATCCGCTCACATCGACCATGTAGTTGACTACGCTTTGGCTCCCCTCTCTGGGAAGCTTTCCCCGTTTGTAGGTGAGCCTGTAGGCGGAAGAGAGCGTATGGGCGATGTCGTCGAAAATGTGGGTAAGCTGCTCCTCTTTCTCTCCCTGGTAGTAGGTTGTTTTGGTCAGTTTGGCAATCGTCGTCAGTGTGGTGGTGTCCGCTCCTTTGCCGAACGCGATCGGGTAGATGGGGATATAGGAGGACTGTACCTTTGACATCATCTGTTCAAAGGTCGCTTTGCTGCCCCGTCTGGTATCGTTGTAGTTGGCATCTTTGCCATCGGTGAACAGTACGATGGAGGCGTGGCTTTTTTCTTTTAGCAGTTCGACACCTTTAATGATGCTGTCGTAAAGCGCAGTTGCACCGTTGGCTTTGATCTTTTTCAGTTTGGCAAGCAGCATTTTACGGTTTTTTGCGGTAATGGGCTTGACCTTCGTATCGAAATCGACCAGTGTGATCTTTGCATCTTCTGGCAGTTTTTCAATAAATGCTTTGACACTCTGCAGCGCAAGCTTCATACTCTTTTTCATAGAACCTGACGAATCAAGCAGAATGACTACGTTCATTGGCTGGTGAAGCGGCTCCAGATTTACCACTTCGCCTGCGACCGTTCCTGCTTCAAGGACGGAAAAGTCCTCTTTTGTCAGATTCATATCTTTGGGAAGATGCGAGAGAGAAAGTGTGACGCTTGCCTGCTCGCTCTCTTGGGGGGTAACATCATAGATCGTCATTTTTGTGGTTACCCTGTCGCTGCCGCTCGATCGTTTCCGACTCATCTCCTCATAGTAAAGAGGCCACTCGATGGTCGTCTGATGGTTGGCAAGAATCGGTACCAGGTTACTTCGCAGGTTGCCCTTTGTGAGGGTGTAGTAGGCGTTGTTGAGCCAGTAGATCGCATCACCGTTTGGCAGATAGTCTCCCTTGTTGTTAAAATCTCCCAGTACATTCCCGACACTTTCTATATGCGGCAGCGAAGAGAGGGCGTTTTGCATTCGAAGTAGTCCCGCTTTTTGGGAAAGTGCACCCAAAGAGGGGACAGGGTACGCTGTACGGAGCAGTTTCAACCTGACCTTTGTTCTGCCGTTGTAGGGTGCTATGTCAAAATAGTGTAGTGCCCGGTAGGGGTCCAGATCGTACATAGTGTAGCGCTTGTAGTATTTTGCATCGCAAGTAAGACTGCTGCTGTAACGGATGCGTATCGCCTCATCTTCCAGGTCGGGCTTGGCTTTGATCTTTATCCCCTCTCCTTCGAGGATCTCAACACTAAGATAGTAGTAGTGCTTCCCGTCAAAGTTGCTAAGATAGGAGAGCTTTTTGGGAATGCCTTCTCCTTCGTCAAGCACGATCTCCTGAGGTTGGTTGGGTTGAAGAAGGTGTTCTTGATAGATATAGATGCGCACCTCAGAGTTCCAGGCGTAACTGAAATCATAGTAACGCCTTACGCTCTCATTACTCTCCATATAGAGCGTCCGATCCTTGTCGCGGTAGAGAGGTTTGAGCCCTTTTTTGGCAAGTGCATCCTCAATATCGATACGAGCCTGCTTATGGCTCTCTTTCGTTTCTGTCGGGTAGCGAAACTGCCAGTACTGGCCTCTGACATTGATGGTGTGTTTTGTTTTGTTCAGATCGTATGAAAGCGAAGTGTCATCGATATCAAAATAGTCTTTGTAGTCGTTGTAGCTTTCAAGCGGAAAGGGACTCCAGGGTGGAGGAACGATCTTGCTGGAGGCGTTTGTATATGTTAGAAACAGTAAGAAAGACAGTATTGTAGTAAATAAAACTTTTTTCAAAAAACCTCTCCTCTTCTCTCAAATTTAGCAACTCTCAAACTCATTATAATGAAGAAGTGTGCTAAAAATGTGCCAAAATGGTTTTAGCGGTAAAATGTTTACCGCTTCTAAGGTATGGATAGGAGTTCTATTTTGTTTTTTTGACAGGCTTAACATGGAATTAGATATAATATTCTCATTAACAGTTTAAATATGAGAGGATAATGAGAATGAAAGAGCTGAAATATGTGGGGGCGAAACCAAAAGTCTCTCCCAAAGGGGTTAGTTTCGATGCCTCCAAGCCTGACAGCTATACATTCCTCAGTGCAGCAGTCGAGCTGCTTGAAACCCTTGACTTTACAGCAACAGAGGGGAAAGAAGTCAACCTGCATGAAGTCCGTGCCAAAGAGTACAACGGCAAAGAGCTCGTCGAACTCGTGAGCAAGTACTGTGAGAATATCGATGCGATTTTCGATGAGGGGCAGGCCGGTACCGAGGCGCTTATTTCAGAGTACCGCAAGAAGGTCGAGGCGAACCCAAACCTCTCTTACGACGAGCGTCAGGCGTGGCTTGGCAATATCGACATCATGCACGACTACTATCTGCAGTATATGACCAACGAGCGTGCCTATCGCTGTCTGCTGCATATACTTGCGGATAAGATTCACGAAAATCACATTGAGAGTGTGGTGGTGCCACTGGGCAGAAACTACGGGCTGGTGCTTGGCAACCTTGCCGATATACTCCGTGACCACAAACCGCCTTATGATGCAACGATGCGTATTGAACAGAAGGATGGCCTTGGCTATGCGATCCTGGACATGAACCGTCCCGCACCGCTGGAAATATAAGGATAGCATATGATCGACCGTATTTGGGAGTTTCTCGGCAACTTCACCGAACTGATACTGGTACTGCTCTTTATCGGGCTGGTGCTGCTTTTTATTTATGACCGTTATGTGCAGCGTAAGCATCAGCTGCTGATCAACTACCCGGTCATAGGCCGTTTCCGTTATCTTTTTGAAGCCTTGAGGGAACCGCTGCGTCAGTACTTTGCCGAAGAGACCTTCTATGAGTCGCGCGACAAGGTGGAGTGGGTCTACAAGGCGGCAAAAGATGTACCAAACTACCAGTCTTTCTCTGTTTCACAGCCCTTTTCAGGGTCACGTTTCGTACTCAAGCATTCGGCAAATGTGAAAAACGAAGATGAGGTTTCCGACGAAATGTCTGTTGCTTTCGGAGAGAATCGCCCCATTCCATTCATTGCCAAAACACCTATTATCCGTTCAGCCATGAGTGACGGAGCATTGAGTCCAGAAGCGGTACGTGCCTTTTCACTTGGCGCGAAACTTTCTGGTTTTACGGTCAATACAGGTGAGGGGAGCCTGACTTCCAACCACCTCTATACGTTAGAGCCTGGCAAAGAGGATATCGGCTACCTTGAAGTGGTCAAGAGTACACCGTTTGCCGAATTTGTTTTCAAAGTGTTAGATAAAGTCTTCAACCGAGCGATGGCACTCAAAGCCTATCGCAAGATACTGCTGAACAAAAAGACGAGCAACACCTATCTCTATGATAAAAAAAGCCATATGCTCTACCGTGTCAACTGGAACGCACCGCTTGATGCGTTTCCGAAGGAGGTACCCGAATCGCTCCCGGATATTATTTTCCAGATGAGTTCAGGGCTCTACGGCGTGCGTGACAAAAATGGAAACTTCGATGAGGAGCGCTACGCGAAGGTGATGCGTTTCTGCCGTATGACGGAGATCAAGATTGCACAGGGGGCCAAGCAGACGGGTGGAAAACTTGCGGGCAGCAAGGTGTCGGCGGATATTGCTTACTATCGTGGTGTGGAAGAGGGTAAAGACCTTTTTTCGCCAAACCGTTTTCCCTATGCCGATACGATCGACCATCTGCTCGATTTTGTAGGACGTCTTCAGGAGATCTCCAAAAAACCTGTGGGACTTAAAATTGTTATTTCCGATGCCAATTCTGTCGAACAGGTGGTTGCAAAAGCTGCCATTCGAAAAGAGCTTGGCCAGGCGCTGCCGGACTTTATCAGTGTAGACAGCGGTGATGGCGGAAGTGCCACCGCACCGCTTGAGATGATGGAGTCAGTGGGGCTTACAACCAATAATGCGCTTTACATTTTGGATTCGGCACTGCGCAAGCATGGACTGCGTGATGATATCAAGATCATTGCCAGTGGGAAGCTGCTGACACCGGATGATGTGCTCATCACTATGTCTATGGGAGCCGATGCGGTAGGTATTGCGCGTGGTTTTATGATGAGTGGCGGATGTATCAGGGCGCGTCTGTGTTCTGGTTACGGCTCACACCAGTGTCCGGTAGGCATGGCAACACAGGATCCAAAACGAAGAGCATCCTATCTTGTTGTCAAAAAAGGACATGAGATCGCGAATTACCATAGGAATCTTATCAAAGGGATGCGTACACTTCTTGCGATTATGGGCTTCAACCATATTTCAGAAGTGAGCAGGAAAAATCTTACATACAAAGAGGAGAGTGGAGAGATATATTTCGATGTGGATAGCTATTTCAAACAGAAACTCCATCTCAAATAGGATAGCGTGTAACAATGGCTGAGAAGATTTTATGCTGCCACGAGTGTGATGAATTGGTGCGCGTACCCCAAACACGGAAAGAAGGGCGTTTGAAGTGTCCGCGCTGCGGTACTACGCTGCTGCGTCAGAAGAAGGGAATGGTAGAGATTATGTACGCACTTTCCATTGCGGCATCTATCCTTTTTTTGTTGACCAACTACTTTCCATTCCTCTCCTTTCATGTCGTTGGCAACACATCACATGCAAATTTTATGACCAGTATTGTCTATCTTTTTGGAGAAGGTGACTGGCTGATAGGCCTTGCCGTATTGATGACAACCGTGGTTGTACCGATGATCCGCATTGGACTGATGCTGAGTCTCTTTGGACCGATCTATCACGGTATCATACCACCTTATACTGTATTTGCACTCAAGGTACTTTCCCATTCGCTTCCCTGGGCGATGCTCGATGTCTTTTTGGTTGGTGTGTTTGTTTCCATGGTGAAACTGGTAAAAATGGGAACGATTATTCCGGGACTCTCACTCTGGGCCTTTATGGTGATGGTCTTTGTCATGGCGGCGATGCAGGTGGTCTTCGACCCGCAGCCGCTGTGGGAGAAGGTCGATGAACGTCGTAGTGAGAAGGGTCTGGTATGAGGGCGATCGATCTTGGCATGGCAAGCTGCCATACCTGTCATGAGGTGGTCAGACTGCCAAAGGTTAAGGGCGAAGGTTCTATTCTCTGTCCCCGATGCGGAGAAGAGGTGCATCTGCGCAAACCCAACAGCATCCAGTACACCTGGGCACTGGTAATCGCCAGTATTATTCTGTATATTCCCGCAAATGTACTGCCCATGATGGAGGTCGAAACCTTTGCCGGTACACAGGCTGATACGATCATCAGCGGAGTGCTCTACTTTCTGGAAACAGGCTCTTATCTGATTGCATCGGTGATCTTTATTGCCAGTATTATTGTACCGATAACAAAGCTGATCATTTTGATCTATTTGCTTATTACGGTGCAAAAAAAGAGTCCGTTGCGTCAAAAACAGCGCAAAAAGCTTTATGTACTCACAGAAATCATCGGAAAGTGGTCGATGGTCGATGTTTATGTGGTTGCCATTATGATCGCACTGGTACACTTTGGGGGTATGACAGAGATCAAAGCCGGAGACGGGGCAACCTACTTCCTGCTTGTGGTGATTGTCACTATGATCGCTGCAATGCAGTTTGATCCGAAGCTGATATGGGATACGGAAATTCAAGAAAAGAGGAAAACAGATGCAGGAAACGCATGAAACAGACAAGATAGAAGAGGCAGTTTGGGAAGAGAAAAAAAAGGGAATCTCTGCTGTCTGGATCGTTCCGATCGTTGCACTGGTGATTGGATTGTGGCTTTTTTATCAGTCATGGAGTGAAAAAGGGCCGGAAGTGGTTATCAATTTTAAGTCTGCTGCGGGTATACAGGCAGGGAAGACACCTGTCAAATACAAAGATGTTGTTGTAGGAAAAGTAACCGATGTCACGTTTGGAGAAGCCTTGAAAACGGTTAAGGTTACTGCGGAACTGAAAAAGAACATGAAACCTTTTTTGAGTGAAAATACCCGATTTTGGGTAGTTCAGGCACGGCTTGGTGTAGGTGAGGTGCAGGGACTCGATACATTGCTCTCCGGTGTCTATATTGTAATCGATCCGCATGAAGGCAAGGAGAAAGTACGTGAGTACAAAGGGCTGGATCATATTCCGGTTGTCACTTCAGGAGAGAAGGGGCGTACGTTTAAACTCAAAGCCGATACTGTCGGATCGCTCAGTATCGGATCTCCCATCTACTACAAGCGTTTGAGGGCGGGGAGTGTCGCGTCCTATAAACTCGATCCGGACGGAAAGTATGTGACCATCGAAGTTTTTGTCAAATCACCGTTCGATAAACTTATCAATGACAAGACACGTTTTTACAATGCCAGCGGGATCGATGTCAATATGGGAGCAAATGGCTTTGAGATCCAGACTGAATCGTTAATCTCGGTGATGATGGGGGGACTTGCATTTGATAATTTTATTGCGTTCGGCAAGGGGGAACCTGTAGGGAAAGAGCATGTTTTCAGGCTGTACAGCAATAAGACGGAAGCCAAAAAGAAAGAGTACAATCGTGCTATTTACTTCTGGGTTTATTTTAACGAGTCGATCAGAGGACTGTCTGTTGGTGCACCTGTTGAGTTCCATGGGCTTGAGATTGGAGAAGTCGTCAACTATTCTCTTGTAGGCAATGCCGATACGGCAGAGTTCAAGATTCCAATTTTGATCAAGATTGAACCTGAACGCTTTACGATACTGGGCAAAAAGAGTGATGAAGACCAGATTGATCTTCCTGTCTTTAAAAAACTGCTTGCCAAAGGATTCAGTGCACAACTTCAAACAGGGAACCTTATTACCGGAGAACTCTTTATAGACCTTGGTTTCCATCCTGATATGCCGAAAGCTGTGCTGAAAAAAGAGTACAATTATTATGTGATTCCAAGTGTACCGGCAACAATGGCTTCGCTCAAATCAGATCTGCAGACAATTCTCAAGCGTATTGCAGCCATTCCGTTCGAAGAGATCGGCAAAGAACTGAATGCGTCATTGAAAGATGCACACGAAGAGACACTGCCAAAACTGAATCAGTCACTTGACGCACTTTCAAAGCTGATTAAAGATACCAGTGTCCTGATGAATGAAGCACGGAAGAACTACATCGATACCAATGCACAGATGAACAAAAAAATCCAGCGCCTGCTTGATGAGGCGACGCGGGCAACACGTTCTGTCAAAAACCTGACTGACTATCTTGAACGTCATCCGGAATCATTACTGAAAGGAAAATAGATGAAATTACGAGGTCTACTTGCCATTGTACTGCTGGGACTGCTGCTTGGCGGCTGCAGCAGCAAATCAAACTTTTATCAGCTGCATACGGCAAGTGTCGATGATGTGCAGCGATCCAAGCATATCAAGAAAACAGTTATCGGTATTGCCGAAGTTGACTTGCCGGAGTACCTGGACAAGCCGCAAATCGTTACGCGTCTTTCTGCAAGTCAGTTGAAAGTGAATGAAACAGAACGCTGGGTAGGTGCATTTGACAAGAACATTCAAAGCGTACTTGCCAACAATCTTGCCAAATTGCTGCCGCAGTACAGTTTTATGGTACGCCCATGGGAAGAACCGTTGGAAGACCGTTACCGCATTTACCTCAGCGTCGAGCGTTTTGATGGTGATGCCAAGAGTGGTGTGGTTTCCTTCCGTGGAAGATGGAGTCTTGTCGATATGGAGAACAACAGGCTGATTACGGGTGAAGATATCGACTACAGTGAGCGTGGCGGGGCAAGTGTCGATGCCCTTGTCGATACGCAAAGCCGACTGCTTGAGCGTCTAAGCAGGCATATTGCACAGCGGGTGAAGAGGTACCTGTAAGGTTCCTGCGAAAGCAGGAATCTTAATGGCATATCCTTATATTCCGTTCATAACCCTCTCACACTGCCGTACAATCTCAAGCTCTTCATTGGTCGGTATCACAAGCAGTGTAACACTGCTTGCCGGTGTTGAAACGATACTGCCACTTTTTACAGCTTTTTCATTGGCACTACTATCCATCTCCATTCCCATCCACGCCATAGCATCACATACCATTTTGCGTACTCTGACCGCATGTTCTCCTATGCCGCCGGTGAAAATAACTGCATCAACACCACCCATTGCGGCAGCGTAGGCACCGATGTACTTTTTGATCCGGTAAGTATACATGAAAAGGGCAAGTCTGGCATTTTCATCTTTCTTATCTGCACGTGCAATGACATCGCGCATGTCATTGGTACCGCAGATGCCTTTGAGACCGCTTTTCTTGTTAAGCATTGTATCGACAGCGTCAACTTCAAATCCGTTGCGTACAAGATAGGGGATAATGGCCGGATCCAAATCGCCGCTGCGGGTGCCCATCATCAGGCCTTCAAGCGGTGTCATACCCATGGAGGTATCGACACTTTTGCCATAGGCAATCGCCGCTGCACTGGCACCGTTGCCAAGATGCAGGGTAATCAGACGCAGTGCTTCGAGCGGTTTACGCAGTAGTTTGGCACTCTCTTTGGCTACATAGCTGTGTGAGGTGCCGTGAAAGCCGTACCGACGTACGGCATATTTCTCTTTAAGCTCCAGAGGCAGGGCGTAGCAGTAAGCGTATGCGGGCATGCTTTGGTGAAAGGCAGTATCAAATACCGCAACTTGAGGAATGGTTGGGTAGTGTGCTGCAAAGGCACGGATTGCTTCAAGATTGGAGGGGTTGTGCAGCGGTGCAAGAGGGATAACACGTTCAATCGTTGCAATAACTTCAGGGGTGATTTTTACCGGTTGGCTGAAATGTTCTCCTCCATGTACCACGCGGTGTCCGACAGCATCAAGCGTGCGGAAATCTTCGAGAATATGCTTCGTCTTGAAAAGCTCTGCAAGCAGTGAAAGGGCTTCATGATGGTTGGCAATATGTTTTGAAGCTTTGTATGTTGTTTCATTGTAACGGAGTGTCGATGCACATTGTGCTTCCCCGATGCGCTCGATGAGCAGTGATGCAATACTTTTTTGTGCAACAAAATACTGGCATTTCAGTGAAGAACTTCCGGCGTTGATCACGAGTATATTCACGATTGCGCCTTTTGCTGTGCCTGAATGGCGGTGATGGCGACGGTGTTGACAATATCATTGACGCTGCAACCGCGGCTAAGATCGTTTACAGGAAGTCTGAGTCCCTGCAGTACCGGGCCTATAGCGAGTGCACCCGTGGCACGCTGTACCGCTTTATAGGTATTGTTACCGGTATTGAGGTCAGGGAAGATAAATACCGTAGCATGTCCGGCTACTTTACTCCCGGGCAGTTTTTTCTTCGCTACCTCTTCATCGATGGCAGCATCGTACTGGAGGGGGCCTTCAATGAGCAGATCGGGGCGCATCTGCTGTGCGAGCAGGGTTGCTTTGCGTACTTTTTCTACGTCAGGACCATGCCCGGAATTTCCTGTAGAGTAGGAGAGCATGGCAACTTTCGGTTCAATGCCAAACTGCTGTGCCGTATCGGCTGACGAGATGGCAATTTGCGCCAGCTCTTCGGCAGAAGGATCGAGGTTGATCGCACAGTCACCGTAAACCAGAACACGGGTATCCAAACACATGAAAAATACCGATGAAACAAGATCCACTCCAGGCATTGTTTTGATGATCTGCAAGGCAGGACGAACTGTATCTGCGGTGGTGTGTGTGGCACCGGAGACCATACCGTCTGCCATGCCTTCATAGACCATCATTGTCGCAAAATAACTCAGGTGTGTCATGGCATCTTTGGCTGCATTCAGTGTCAGTCCTTTGTGTTTTCGCATATTGTAAAAGCGCTCTGCAAATTTTGCTTGCATGGTCGTATTGTTCGGATCGGTTATTTGCACATTGCCAAGGTCGATACCGAGGCTTTTGCAGCGGTGAAGGATGGTTTCTTTATTACCGAGCAGTGAGATGTCAGCTATATTGCGGTGTGTAATGATCTCTGCTGCACGAAGAATGCGTTCATCATCGCTTTCAGGAAGTATAATCCGCTGTGTATTGCTGCGTGCTTTTTCAACAAGCCGGTAGAGAAACATAGTGGGAGTCAAAATCTCTTTAGGCTGTTTCCTGAAAAGGGTACGCAGTTTCTCTTTGTCGACGGCTTCATCAAAGAGTGCTTTTGCCAGTGTGATCTTCTGTGTACTGCCTATGGTAATGCGCGGAGGAATTTTTTCCAACTGGAGGGCTGTTTGATAACTGTCAGCTTCTACAAGCATCATGGGAACAGTGCTCTCTTCAAAATCTTCCATGAGTTTCACAATGGCATTGTGGGGAGGAATACCGCCGCTTAGTACGATTCCGGCAATATTCGGATGGTGTTTTCCGTAGTAGGAGAGGAGTGAAAGCATAAGGATCTCGCTGCGGTCTCCGGGCACGATGACAAGATCATGGTTGTTGATGTGTGAAAGGTAGTTTTCTGCCCCCATTGCGGCGATCTTGTACCCGTAGACAATGCGTTGCAGATGGGGTTGCTCTCCTATGAGCAGTTTGGCATTGAGGTGTGTTTTGATTTCACTGAGGGTAGGCCTGTCCAGCTGCGGATGTTCGGGAATGAAAAAGGCATTCAAGCCCTGATCTGTTGTTTTGAGTTTCTCTTTGAGGACGGTAATCTCATCAGGGTTGCAGCGATTGACAAAAGAGACAAGATGGTAGCATCCTTCCTGACGGACAAGTTCATCTGTGATATGAAGCTCCTGCAAAATCTGCTCCGGTGTTTTACCGTGGGCATTGAGTACGGGAATGTAGGCAGTTCCAAGATTTTTTGCAATGGCAAGGTTGATATCAAAATCGAACAGGTGTGAGAATGCATCGCGGGGGTACCCTTCGATGAGTACGAAGTCGTATTGTTCATGAAGTGCGCTGACCTTTCCGATAAGTGCTTCTAAAAGTGCCTCCTGCTGATTTTGCGCAAAGGCTTCGATATAGCGGCTTTCTTTAAAACCGATACAGGCGTCATAGTCAATCTTCAGACCAAAGTGTTCGATCATAAAGGTGACGCTCTCATCTTCCTTGCAGCCGTCGGCAATAATGGGACGGAAAAAGGCGACCTTTTCATAGTGTCCTTTAAGCATTTCCATAATGCCGATGGAGACAAGCAGGCTCCCTGAACGCGGTTGGACAGGTGCAATGTAAATACTCTGATGCTGCATGGTATCCCTTTCTTTAGACTGCTGATTATTCTATCATAAAAGTACAGAAAGTAAAAGGTATAATGTCATACAACAATATCTTCATTTTCAGGATCCTCATGCACTCCTACATCGATATTTTCAATTTTACACCGCCTGTACGGTTTAAACCGCTTGACAAACTTGAGGATGAGATTCTCCAGCGTATGGAGGAGCAGGGGGCAGCGTCAAAGCTGAGCAAAGAGGAGTATGAACGTTTCGTTGGGAAAATGATGGCTTGCATGGCAAACTATTATGATCTTGTCGGGGTTGATGTGATAGATGGTGCTACCACTGAGCCTAACGGTTTGCTGCCGCGTTTTGCCAATGCGCTTACGGGCTATTTTGAGAAGCTTGCTTCCCTACCGGAAGGAAACAAAGAGATTGCCGTACTTCAGGCTTCGGGTGTGACGACCATCAAGGTACGTTACAAATATACTGACAGCGTTATTAAAAAACTTATCAAACTGGGATTGCGTGACATTTCTGTACTGGAGGATCCGATGGGCGTTTTTCTCAAGGGAGGTGCCCTGCACGATCTTATCGGGATGCAGTTTGTCTGTTCAAGTCCCTATGAGCGAGAATGGGTTGCAAGGGCGCTTTACAGCTTTTTTGAGTACGACCACCGCACCGATGACCATCTGCTCTACGGTTTTTACAGTGTCAAGAGGGAGAGCGGCTACCGTGGACTGCACTGTGACCACACTGTTTTCTATCCGCGTTTTGATGAAATGCTTGCGAAAGAAGGTGTTGACAGTGGTATATCTGTAGAAACCTACGACACAACAATGGATGACAGAGAAATATTAAAACGCTTCAGAACGCTTTTCAATGTAGAGTTGCAGCTTCACACTGCATTTGAGAATCTCTGGGCGGGAATGGAGCATCGCAACAGTTATAATGTGCAGGCAAAAGGGGCGGGACGGAGTAAAAAGATTGCCGTACAGTGGAACCTGCTCTCCGATACGATGAAGAATCTTGAGATGCAGTTTGAGCGCCTGCAGGTCGATACCGAGCAGGCGCGTTTTGAGGTAGGCTACCGCCATGGCTACACCTTCGTTGCCAGTGTCCTTAAGCGTCTGGATGAAAAGGCGTATGACACCTACCGGGAGTATGTTTCCAAAAGCGAGTCGCTCGAGACACTCCTTCGTCAACATGAAATTTCAAGACAGGCGTATGTGGAAGAGTCGCTTGCCATTGCGAAGGAGATAGAACAGGTTGCAGCAGAGCAAACCTATCCTACATTGAAGATTCTCTTTTTGATGCAGAGCGCTTTTGTTCACTACGGTCTTGCCAACCACCGCAACTACTTCAACTCTGAAGACATTTACCGTTTCGTGCAGGAGGCGCTGAAGTACTATCTCTCCATTTACGAAATGCTGAAAGCCGATGAGAGTATTTACAAAAGCAATTTGCTGAAGATTATTGTTATCTTGCGTTATCAGCAGCTTGCACAGCAGTACGGTCTTGGACTTATTCATACCGGCGAAGGAGTGATGAGTGAAGCAGAACGGCAGTTGGTCAACTACGATACCAACTTTGCCCTTTTCAAGGATGTACTTGAACAGCTCAATGAACTTACTCCCGAAGAGCTGAGTGAGATCAAGGCGGATGATGCCGCATTTTTGAAGATGGTACACCGTACCGATGTACTGGCACGCGAATGGGAACTGCTGGTCAATGAACCTCCCAAAGAACATGCGCGTATTGTCAAAGAAGTAGCACGTTTCAGAGAACGCTACATTACACCGGAACTTACCGAGCATTTTGAAACGCTGTTGGAACATAATAAAATCAAAAACGTAAGCTACGTTGTCAAGTTCTACACCACACTGGTATGGCACGGACTTATTTTACCGCTTGATGCCTTGCGGCAGATCATCCGATATTCTGCCTATGACAAAATCAAAACCAGTGATCTTTTCTACTACGAGCTGGCAGCATACAAGTTTCTGGCAGTTGAAAAGTGTGAGAGCCTTGCTGTGTGCCGGGAAAAGCAAGAAAACCGCACAATGTCCGAGCGAACACGGGCGCATTTTGAAGATTTCCACCGTAAAAATATGATACGCCAGCTTTTCAAGATTTACAAAAATGAATCACGCTTCAGCTTTTTACGTGCCAAGTTCCGTTTTGAGCATTTGACAGGTACGCATTTCAAAATGGATCACTTCAGTGAGAAATTGAGCGGTACAGCCGAAAGCATCTGAAACGCTGTTTCTGTGCTCCAATCAAGACTTGTCTGCGGGATGGCTCTTTGCATACAAAATTGCAAGCGGCTGGGCGCTGAGTCCGTGCAGGAAGATACTCAAGACAACCGTCAGTGACGCAACAGCAAATATCTCTTCATGTCCCTCTACGCCGCCAAGCTGATGAACGGCAACAAGGATATAGAGAATGGAGGCGATCCCTCTCGGGCCGAACCAGCCATAAAAAAGACGGGTTGAGAAATCGACTTTGAAAAATCCGAAACTCAGGAGAACCGGTACCATGCGCAATACGGTAAGGCTCAGCAATGCAAAAGCAAAGGCTTTGAAGTCCCAGTAGGGTAGTGAAGCGGGAACGAAGACCATGCCAAAGATGAGAAAAGAGACCATAATAAAGAGTTCCCCTTCGCTTTCGGCAAAACTCTCCACATGCTCGCGCAGCAATTCACTGGTATTACCCAAAAAGAGCCCGGCAAAGAAGGCAGCGATGTAGCCGTTGCCGCCAAAGTGTTCTGAAAAGTAGAATGAAAGTATTGCCAGAGCTATGGGGGCGAGGTTGCTGTACTGATGAACCATCCATCTCCTTTGGTGTGCCTGCATCATAATCTTGGCACCTGCCCAGCCGGCAAAAGCACCTGCAACGGCACCAATGGCAATTTGCTGGGCAATATATGCCATCCAGCCGCTCTCTGCTGTAGCACTGTTTGAAGATATCATGGTCAGCACGGTAAGCAGTACCGGGAAAACAATACCGTCATTGAGGCCGCTTTCCACATTGATGGTGTTGCGTACTATAGAGGGGATACGCTCATCACTGACAACGATCTTCCCAAGTGCGGCATCGGTTGGTGCGAGGATGAGAGCCAGCAGCAGTGCATAAAGTGTCGGCTCATGGGGGTAGAACCACATTGCCGTAAGGGTTGCAAAAACAATGGTCATTGGCAGTGCGACAAAGAGCAGACGCACAGGGAGACGCCAGTGTGCTTTGAGCTGTTGGAGGTTGAGTGCGGCTGCATCGCTGAAGAGTACGACAATCAGTGTGATCTCTGCCAAAATCTGTACCGATTCAGCATTGGCATTGAGCGGTTTTCCTCCAAACACCATTGGCGAAAAAAGTACGCCGACAATGGTAAATATCATAGGGCCGGAGATATTGTACTTCGCCAAGAGCTTTGAGAAAAGTCCATAGCCAAGAATGACCAGACTGATCCCAAGAAAAACGAGATGTTCATGCATCGTTATTTGCCTTTGGAAGAGAAGGCGCTTCTATGGCTGTTGAAACTGCCGCCAAGGGCAAGATGCAGATTGACACGGTTGACCAGACGATCTTTATGGATTTGAAGTTTGAGAATCTGTGCGTTGATCCACTTTGCCTGTACGGTCAGTACATCGATGTAGGTACCCTGACCGATCTCATAGTTTGCTTTGGTCATATTGTAGGTGGTTTTGTACTCTTTGACCATCGTACTGATGTAGTTGTAGCGCGTTGCAAGCTGCTTTTCGAGTGCGAGTGCGTTCTCGACCTCCTGATAGGCGTTGAGTACCGTACTGCGGTAGTTTTCGATGGCGATCTTCTGCTCCGCTGTGGCCGCATCGATCTGCGCCTGAATGGCGCCGGCATCGAAAATTGGCATAAAGAGACCGCCGATGAGTTTGGCCATCGTATCCTGCAGTACATCAATACCGGCCTGACCGCTGAGTGTGATACGGGGCAGACGGAGCAGTTCGACCGCTTTTGTGTTGTGGAATGCCGAAGCCACCTGGTACTGTGCAGCGATAATGTCCGGTCTGCGGTTGAGCAGATCTGCCGGAACGCCGACAGGCACACGGGCAGGTACCGGCGGCAGCCGTTTGGCGTGCAGTGCATTGGCGGGGTAACGCCCTATGAGCACCTCGAGTGCACGGGTGTCACGCTCTTTTACCGAGAGTGCTGCCGTACGGTTCTCTTTGGCTTCGGCAACCATAGCACGGGACATATGGACATCACGCATGTTTCCCTGTCCTATCTTCGCACGCTGGTCAAGAATATGCTGTGCTTTTGTCTGAATAGCAACGACCTGATCTGTAAATTCATAGATCATTCTGTCCGAAGCGACCAGAAACCAGAGTTTTGCAGTGTTGGCAGAGAGTGACTGTCTTGCCCATTCGTAGTAGGCGCTTTGCGCTGCCATCGTAAAGGCGTCACGCTTGGTCTGGTGGGTGATTTTGCCCCAGATGTCAGGCTCCCAGTTAAGTGCAAGCACAATGTTCCCGCGACCGTGCTTGCCCTGTGCTTCCCAGCTTCGCTGTGTGTAGTTGCCCTGCAGGTTCAGTTGCGGCATCATGGCCGTTCCTGTGTAGCGCATGATCGCTTCAGCCCGTGTAATGCGCTCAGCGGCTATTTTGATGTCGGGGTTGTTCTGCTGCGCTTCGCGGACAAGCTGGTTGAGTGTGCTGTCGTGGAAGGTGCGAAGCCAGTTGTCCTGCACCTTGCCGCCGACATAGCTGCTGGCATAGTGTGTAGGATGGGGCTGTTTTGCCTGTAGCGCTACGACATCCTCTTTTGGCATCACCGCATCGGTAGCACATCCACCAAGCAGCAGTGCCGCTGCGGCAGAGAGAAGAACGGGGAGTGTTCTGTTTCGTGTTTGCATCTTCACTCCTTCTTAATGGAAGCGCAGGAAGTACTGCCAGCTCATCATACGAAGAAGCACTTTACGGATGATTGCGACATGGCTCCAGAAGCCCTCATGGGCACCGTAGACTGCAGCGATGGCATCGACACCAAGCGGCAGCCCCAGAGACTTGAGCGGTTTGTCCAGTTTGATGACCACGGGTATCTGTCCTTCGGGAAGAGCAGTATTGAACGAATACATATTTCGGTTGATATTCAGTTCCCCTTCTGCAAGTGCCGGAAGCATTCTGACCACTTTGCCCTGGAATGTACGTCCGGGGATACTGGGGAAGATCACCTCTGCAGGGTCTCCGGGTTTGATGTTTTGTACAGGTTCAGGGCCAAAGCCTGCAATGAGTGTGGCCGAAGAAGTGTCGACAAAAGTCATTGCCGGCAATGCGGGAACGGTTACTGCCATCTGTCCCGGTCGTACACGCATATGGGCAACAAAACCGTCTGTCGGTGCTTTGATAGTTGTGCTGTTGAGATCGAACATCGCATCGGTAAGCTGTGCTTTGGCTGTGGCAACCTGTTTCTCCCACTCGTAGACATCAAACTTCGATCCGCCGGCAGTTTCAAGAAGCCTTTTGGTATCTTCAAGCCGTTTTTCTGCAAATTCGAGCTGCGCTTTGATCTCGTCCACTCTTGCCTGGTAAGGGGTCGGGTCTATTTTGAAGAGTACGGTTCCTTTTTTGACAGGTTCGTTGGGTTTGACATCGATCTCGATAACTTTACCCCGTACGTTTGGCACGATACCGGTACTGACAAAATAGGTACGTGCCGATTTGGAACCGGGATGGAAGTAGGCCATTCCCATCAGCATGGAACCAATAAGTACGACACCACCGAGAATAGCAGTGGTAATGGACCATTTGTTAACAGGGATCTTAAAGACTTTAAAGATGATCCAGCAGAAGGTGATGTAGGTGAGGAGCATTAATGTTTCCATTACTTTTCACCTCCTTCGTTTTTTGTATCATTCCCGGTGATGGTGTCCACTTTTTGTTCATAGTCACTAATGCCGTGTTGGGCACTTTCGAGCTGTTTTTCCAATGTTTCAACCTTTTCACTGAGCTTCTCAATGAGCTTGAGCTGCCCTTTGAGCTCTTCGGAAGGTTCTATCTGCACCGTCTCCATACCCCAGCCTTTACCAGGTTTGTAAAGGTAAGCCCAGATCCATAAAAAGGGCCAGATAACATGGAGGAGGAAGAGACTGACCCACCCGGCAATATGTATGGCATCCTGATGGGGATGCTGCCGTTTTTTTGCGATCTCGTAAGGGATATCATGTATATAAATAATCAGATATATGAGAAAAATGGAAACAGTGACAAACACACCAAGTGCCACATAGTCAAGTGTACGGGGGTCTATTGCTAAAGCCATAAACAACCTTTCTGTTAAGAGTATAGTTTGGTAAATTATAACTAATTAATCTTTAGAGATTTTCATTTATGGATAAATGCGGGCTTTGTAAGTCGAATATCGGTAGAATTATCCTAAATAACTAAAAAGGAAAACAGGTATGCATTGGAAAAAACCCTTTTTGGCAGTGGTAGCAGGTGTGCTACTGGTTGGAAACGCATCGGCAGCGGAGTTGAAAAAACCGAAGCTGATGGAAAATGTTGTGCCCGTACCGTCGGCACTTCTGGTGAACTCTTACCAATATATGGGAAAGCTCAAACATTTTTCCATCGATGCAGTGACCACCAGTGATGATACATGGCTGGACAATATGGTAGTTACCTATACCCACTATGTACACATTGATCTCAAGCGTCCCGGACAGCTTCATATCAGTACGACAGGTGATCTTAAGGAGAAAGAGTACTACCTCAACAACGGCCACTTTACGGTCTACGATGCCCTGACAAACTACTATGCAGAGCTTGAAGTGCCAAAAACCATTGACCAGGCACTCGACTTCCTTTTCGACAAGTACGATGTCAAGTCGCCACTGGCGAATATTCTCTACACCGACCTTGACAGACGTATCCCTCCTACCAGCAAAGGGTACTACTTCGGTATGTCCGACGTGGACGATGTCGCGTGTCACCACATCGGTTTTGTCTCTGCGACACAGGAGTATCAAGTCTGGATTGAGGCCGATGAAAAACCGTTGATCAGGAAGTTTGTCATTATCGACAAGACAGAGCCCGAACTGCTGCGAAGCGGTACGCTGCTGCGCTGGAATCTTGACGATGCACTCGATGACGGGCTTTTCTATTTCCATCCGCCAAAGGGTGCTGTCAAGATCGACATTGAACCTGCAGGGGAGGGCGTATAATGAAAAAGAGCTTGTTTATGATCAAATTTATTGTCGTGTTCGCAGCTATCGGTTTCTTCTCTCCTACGGTGGAAGTGCAGACAGACGCTCAGACAGGCTTGCAGGAGGTACACTTTCTGTTGCTTAACAGTGCCGATGCCAGACATGGCGGCGGTTTGCGTGGCGGGGGCATGAGGCGTGCAGGCGGTATGCGCCGAAGCGGCGGCTTCAACAGGGGCGGCGGACGGAGTTTCAACCGCAGCAGCTTTAATCGCGGCAGTTTCAACAGAAGCAGCTTCAATCGCAGCAGCATGCGCCGACCATCACCAGGTAGAAGCCGCTACCAGGGAGGGAACTTCCCCAAAAGCAAGCGTCCTGCCGTAAGCAGACCGAAAAGTACCAGACCGGTTTCAAGCAGACCGAAGACACGACCGGTAAGCAAACCGAAGACACGACCGGTAAGCAAACCGGGCAAGAGACCATCAACCAGACCGATACAGAGACCAGGCACACGCCCATCGACAAGACCTGTGCAAAAGCCGAGTACCCGTCCGTCGACCAGACCTGTACAGAAGCCAAGTACTCGCCCTGTCCAACGTCCGGGACAACCGGCACAACCGGGAAGACCAAAACCGCCAAGTGGCAAGCCGATTCCGGGTAATCCGGTAACGCCAGTCAGACCGGGTCAGCCAGGAAAGCCTGTCAAACCGGGAAGACCTGGCGTGAATCCTCCAGGCAACCGTCCTCCAGGTGGTGGTCAACGACCACCATACAACAGACCGGGACATGGCGGTGGAGGGCACCATCCGCATCATGGACACCACCATCACCACTACCACCATTACCCATACTACGGATGGGGTGGCTACTGGCCATGGTTCTGGGGCAGTGCCATCACGATCGGTGCGATCGTCTCGACCATCCCGGACAACGACTGTGATGACATTCGCGTCGACGGCAAGTGGTACAAAGAGTGTAACGGTGTGCTCTTCGAACCTGTTTATCAGGGTGACAATGTAGAGTACAAGGTTGTGGAGATCAAGAAATAGGTTTCGGCTTATAAAAGAGGTGCTTTGCCTCTGTTCTGTCTCTTGTGTTTTATTTGATTTTATGCATTATCAAGTATATATATATTGAAGTGGTGGGTCCTCCGAGACTCGAACTCGGGACCGCCCGGTTATGAGCCGGGAGCTCTAACCAACTGAGCTAAAGACCCTTACTTAAGAGGGATGGCAGCTTTGGGCTGCATCGTAATTTTTGCGTCAGAAGTATAACGACTGTAGTCTTTGAACGCAATTAAATTTTCTAAAATTCCGAAGATGACTGCAAATATAATGAATGAAGTACCTCCGTGGCTGAACATGGGCAGAGGCAGACCGACAACAGGTGCGAGGCCGATGATCATGAAAATGTTTACGCCCATGTAGACAAAGAAGAGAAATGCCAAACCGCCTGCAAAGGTTTTAATGTAGTAGTCCCGTTTATGTTTCCACGAAATGTAGAGCAGGTTGAAGATCAGTAGAATGTAGAGTCCTATGACGGTAACCATCCCTTGGAATCCAAGGCGTTCTCCGAGGTAGGCAAAGATAAAATCGGTCGATGAAACAGGGAGAAACTTCAACTGAGTTTGAGTTGCTTCCTCTTTTGGTTTACCCTCCATACCGCCGCTTCCAATGGCAATAAGTGCCTGTCGAACCTGGTAGCTGGGTTTGTTCAGCATATCATGGATACGCTTTTTCTGATAGGGTTTGAGACCTTTTTCGTAAACAACAGGCGCGCTGACCCCTGCAACAATGGCAATGGTGAGCCAGATTTTCCAGTTGACCCCGATGAGAAAGAGAATACCGTAGCCGGTAATGAGCAGTACCAATGCAGTTCCGAGGTCAGGCTCTTTGGCAATGACAAGGAAGGGGATGATGATGACAAGCGAGAGCTTGATGAACTGAAAAAGCCCGTATCCCTTCTCCGGCGGCGGTTTTTTCTGGATGAGGTAGGCAAGCATCATGATGACATTGACCTTGATGAACTCTGAAGGCTGGATGGTAATATGAATGCCGGGTAGTTCAATCCAGCGTTTGGCACCGAGGATGGTTTTTCCGACAAACTCAACAGCAATAAGAAGCCCGAGATTTACAAGGTAAAAAAGTGGTGCAAACCACCACATGATACGTCGCCATGGGATGATGACCGCTACACTGAAGGCAATGAATGCAATGAAGTAGTAGATCATCTGTTTGTTGAAAAGGTGACGGTTGATTTCGTAGACAAGGTAGGAGGAGATGGCGAAAATTGGGATGAGCTGGAGTATTAAAAGATAGTTGAAGTGCTTGAAGATACGTTTGTCAATATCAAGCCAAGAGTCCATCCGTGTATTCCCCGTTAAACAAAATTAGCGTATTATATCGTAAAGTATTGAGAAGGGAAAGTATGGAACCGTTCTTCCGTTTTGAAAATTTAGGTCAGTATGCTGAGTGTTTGCACGGTGTCACTATGAAAAATGCTGCCCATCCCCTAAGCTTTTCTATGGCGCTGCATACCGGTGAGACAAAAGAGACGGTCATTGCTAACCGAAAAACAGTTGAAAGGCTTTTTGAAAAGAAACAGATATGCCATTTTGTACTTGCCAACCAGACACACAGTGACCATGTACATGTGGTAAAAGAGCCGGAAACCAAAGGCTGGGAGAGTTTAGAGAGTGCTGTTTTGGACTGTGATGCGCTTGTGACAAATCTCAAAGGGGTAATGCTTGGCATACTGACAGCAGACTGTGTACCTGTTTTGCTTTACGACCCTGTACAGAAGGCAGTAGCAGTTGTACATGCGGGATGGAAAGGTACCAAAGCGAACATTGTTGCCAAAACGATACAGACAATGCAGTGTGAATTCGGCACAGAACCGAAAAACATGATTGCGGGCATTGCACCCTCAATTGGGCAGTGCTGCTACGAAGTAGGTGAGGAAGTTGCATCACACTTTTTTCATCTGCCTGATGTACTCAATGCAAAGCACAACGGTAAATATATGCTGGATCTCCCGTTGGCAAACAAAATGCAGTTAATGCAAGTCGGCATTGCCGAAGAGAATATTGAAATGAGTGGCATCTGCACCGCCTGTGATGTGGAACACTTTTTCTCTTACCGGAAAGAGGGAGGATGCAGTGGGAGGTTTATGAGTCTGATAGGGATGCAATTAGATGTGTAGGGTGCGTATTCACGCACCTTTTAAAAGAGCTTTTGGAAAATATTAAATTTTGTATCGTAATTTACGTGGTGCGTGGTTACGCACCCTACATGGTTGTTACCGAAACACATCCGCTTCCGTATCACAGGTTAGCGTCAATTCATAGACCCACTGTTGAAGATCGAACATATCTTCATAAATTTTGAAATTTCTGTCGATGATCGCTTCGGAGTGGAAGGTATCATCCGGAGGGAATGTTGTATAGGCGTAGATAGCACCCATTTTGTAGAGATAGCTGTGTTCATCATGACCATCACATCCTCTTGGGAATTTTTTGTACTTTGGCTCAGGGATGAGGTAGCCTTTGGCTTTGAGTGCTTCAAGGATAGTGTGCAGGCTCTGGCGGTGTGCATCGTTTTGGATATACTCCCGATAGGCTTTGAGCAGGGTGGGTTTGAAGTTGCGTATGCCTGCTGCAACAAAAACTTCATGCGGATCGTAATGCATGTAAAAACTGCTGCTTTGCATCCGGTGCCCGCTGCCTTGCCACATGATGATGCCAATACGGGTTTTGATGGGGTCGCTTAAATGAAAACGGGCATCTCTGTAGATGCGAAAAAGTGAGCGGTTGGTCTTTGGTTCGGCATGGATGGTGGGAACGAGTATCTGCAAATGTTCGCCCATCTCTTCAACGTAGGCTTTGTTGGGTGTAATGATGAAGTGTTCATACTCCTCTTTGTGTGCATCAAGCCACGCTTTGGAGTTGTTGGTGATGATCTGTGAAAGAAATTGCAGTCCCTCTTTTGGAAAACCGTTGAAAGACATTTAGACTCCTTTTATCTTTTGCCAGAGCATGCCAAAGTATTCATGGAATGCGATGGTTGACTTTTTAAGCGCATTGGCTGAGAAAATTTCAAAATAGTGCGGATGTGTCAGGCTTGAAAGGTGGTATGTCGGTGCAGGGTAAGGGTGCAGTCCCTCTTTTTGAAACCAGCCAATGGCACGTGGCAGATGGTAGGCAGAGGAGACCAAAACCATGGGTTTGGAGAGGGTAATTTTTTCAGCTGCCTTTGCTTCATCTTCGGTATCGGTTGCGGTAGGAACCAGAATGAGCGCACTTTTTGGGATTCCAAGTGCTATTGCCAGTTTTTGCTGCATTACGGCATGTGGTGTTGGATCGCTGATGCCGCTGTAGCCAGAGACAATAAGCTTAGCCTTTCCTTCCAGAGCACGATAAAGGCGGATACCCTCTGTAAGCCGTACTACAGCTTCTGGATCGATTTGTGATGTAAGAGAGAGTTTTTTGTCTGTGTTGTGTCCATAGCCAAGCACATAAATGTAACGGGTATCTTTAGGCGCTTGCAGCAGTGCCGGATAACGGTGTTCTATGGGGTAGAGCAGCAGGTTGGCAAAAGGATCGTAGGAGAGCAAAAAGAGCCACCCCAAACCGAAAAGTACCACTCTCCTGCCTGCTTTGGTTTTGTTTTGGTAAAGCAGCCAAAGCCCCAAAGTAATGATAAGTATACCAAGAGGCAGCGGCATGAGAAAGGTTGAGATAAATTTCTTCAGCAAAAAAGCGGCATTCACGTTTAGTTGTCTTTCACTTCCAGCGTTGCATCGGCATCGAGTTCCATCACCTGCCACGGCAACCCTTGTTTATTGAGCTCTTCCATAAACGGATCGGGGTCGAACTCTTCCATGTTGTGGACACCCTCTTCGTACCACCTCTTCTCAAGCATCAGTTTGGCTCCGATCATGGCAGGTACGCCTGTGGTGTAGCTGACTGCCTGGCTCATCACCTCTTCATAGCACTTTTCATGGTCACTGACCTGATAGATGTAGACGGTTTTTGGCTCACCGTTTTTGATACCCTTGACAAAGACACCGATGTTGGTCTTGCCTTTGGTTCGCGGCCCAAGGCTTGCGGGGTCGGGCAGCAGGGTTTTAAGAAACTCGATGGGGATGATCTTCTGCCCCTGATGCTCTACCGGTTCGATGCCAAGCATCCCGACATTCTCCAACACTTTCATGTGTGTCAGGTAGCTCTCACCAAAGGTCATAAAAAAGCGGATACGTTTGAGGTGGGGGATGTTTTTCACCAGTGACTCCATCTCTTCGTGGTAGAGCAGATAGCTGTCCTTTGGACCCACTTCCGGGTAGTCCCATACCTGTTTGATTGCCATAGGTTCAGTCTCTATCCATTTGCCGTTTTCCCAGTAGCGCCCTTTGGCACTCACTTCTCTCAGGTTGATCTCGGGGTTGAAGTTGGTTGCAAAGGGGTAGCCGTGGTCACCGGCGTTGCAATCGAGGATGTCGATGGTATGGATCTCGTCAAAGTAGTGCTTCTGCGCATAGGCGACAAAGACGTTGGTGACTCCCGGGTCAAACCCGCTGCCAAGCAGTCCCATGATGTGCTGCTCTCTAAAGAGCTGGTCTCTTGCCCACTGCTCTTTGTACTCGAACTTCGCTTCATTGGGGTGTTCGTAGTTGGCAGTGTCAAGGTAATCTACCTGACACGCCGCACATGCATCCATGATGGTCAAGTCCTGATACGGCAGTGCCACATTGATGACGATATCTGCTTCTGTCTCTCTGATGAGTGCGACAAGCTCCTCGACACTGTCCGCATTAACCTGTGCTGTGTTGAGGGTAACACCGGTTTTTGCTTTGACATTTTGGGCAATGGTATCGCACTTGCTTTTTGTACGGCTGGCAAGGGTGATCTCTCCGAAAGTGTCTGCATTCATTGCACACTTGAATGCGACAACATTTCCGACACCGCCGGCACCGATAATGAGGGTTTTGTTTGACATGGCTGCTCCTTGGATAAAGTTGTGTTATTTTAGCATAATTGGGGTTATTGCAGGTAGAGCGGTATCACCCACAGTGTAAAGAGGAAAAGCACAGGAATAAAGAGCAAGGTACTTAGCAGTATCAATGCAGTCACATCCTGCGGACGGCAGTCGTAAAGTGAAGCAAGGTTAATGTTGGCAACAGCAAGCGGGGTCATCATCTCCATGAGAATGACCGCCTGCACAAAAAGTGGCAGATCGGTCAGTGAGAGTATGAGTGCACTGAAAAAGGGCACAAAGAGAAACTTTTGGCTAAGTGTTCCGATAAAGAGCTTGGGATGGACTTCACGTATCTTGATACCGTAGAGAAAGGTACCCAGTAAAAAGAGCTGAAGGACAATACCACTGTAGGCACCCATCTTGAAAAATTCTAAAATCTGTGTGGGCAGCGTTACCTGTGTAAGGTTGAACACAATGGCAACGGCAGACGCGGGGATGATGGGGATTTTGACAATGTTCAGCAGCGAAGTTTTGACGTCGAAACTGCCGCGTGAATAGATGTAGGCTCCCAGCACATAGACCACCACCACATTGGCAAGATTGATGAGTGTGGTAAAGATGACGCTCTGTTCTCCAAAAAGGGCAATACCAAGCGGGATGCCGATGTTACCTGTGTTGCCCACAAAACCTGCAATGGAGAAGATGGAGCGTTTTTTAGGGTCATCGAAAATGATTTTGGCAATATAAATAGAAGGAATAAGCAAAATAAAAATAATGCCAAAATAGATGCCGACAACACCAAAGTGCTCCCAGTGCAGTTTGGCGGTACTGAATCCCCATACACTTACAAAGGGCTGCATGAAATAGACAGACATTAATGTTAATGTTTTTGAGTCTATCTGTGTTTTGAAAATACGTTTGGCAAGATAGCCAAGTGCAATGAAAGCATAGACAAAGAGAATAGAAAGCAGTGTATGTATCATGAGCGTTATTATAGCAAAGCTTTCGTGATAGAATATGGAAGGATCGGCATTAGTGAAGTTTTGGTAAGATACACCATTCTATTAGAGGTTGGATCATGGACTTTTCTTCACTGGAGACCTGGGGATATCTGGCGGTAGCCTTTTTCTCATTTGGCGGCTCTTTTTTCATTGTCGCGGCAGCGGGTGTATTTTCCTACATGGGGCATATGGATTTGACGACAGCACTGGTGGTTGCGGCACTCGCAAACTTTATGGGGGACAATTTTCTTTTTTACCTTGGCAAGTACCAGAAAAAAGAGGTGATGCCCTATTTCAAAAAGCATAAACGCAAGCTGGCACTGGCAACACTGATCATGCGTAAGTACGGTGTACTGGCAATATTCATACAGAAATTTATCTACGGGGTCAAAACCCTTGTGCCTATTTCCATGGCACTTTCCAAATATGATTTCAAGAAATTTGTTTTTTTCAATTTTTTTGCGTCAATTCTCTTTGTGTCGGTGATTGGATTGAGTGCCTACTATGCCAGTGAAAGCATTATTCATTTTTTTGAGATGATCAAAGCAAGACCATGGCTGGCACCACTCTTTGCTGTAGTCATGCTCGGGACACTGTGGTATGTAATGACACATTTTACAAAGAAACGATAGAAAGAGGAATTAGAACGCGTAGGGTGCGTAACCATGCACCTAAGAGACGCATGAAGGTGAAAAATACCTTTTAACGCAAATAGTTTAAAGGTACGATATTTCGTACTTTATTTTTTGCTTTTTACAAACTTCTCGATACGTCTAATCCCCTCGCGGATCGTTGTGATGTCTGTTGCAAAGGAGAATCGGAAGTAACCTTCGCTGCCGAAGCCGATCCCCGGTACGACTGCTACACCGGTCTCCTGCAGCAGTTCTTTACAGAATGCAATGGAATCGTTGGAAATATCTTTGGTATTGACAAAGAGGTAGAAGGCTCCCTGTGGTGCGACCACGGAGAGACCGTCAATATCATTGAACAGTTTGACAGCTTCGACTGCACGTGCTTCAAATGCCTGACGCATGGTTTCTATCTCATCATCCACTTCGCCAAGGAGTGCGGGGATGGCCGCTTTCTGGGTAATGGAGTTGATGTTTGACGTACTCTGGCTCTGAAGCTTGTTCATTGCTGCGATGAGCTCTTTTTTCGGTGTGGCAAGGTAGCCAAAGCGCCACCCGGTCATTGCGACCGATTTGCTTAGTCCGTTGATGGTGACGGTACGCTGATACATATCGTCACTGATGCTTGCTGCGGCAGTGAATTCGACACCGTAGACCAGTTTTTCATACATTTCATCGCTGGCAACGAGAATGTCGGTACCTTCAAGCACTTTTGCAATTGCTTCAAGTTCCTCTTTTGTGTAAACCGAACCGGTAGGGTTGGAAGGGGAAGTCAGTATGAGTATTTTTGTTTTTGGTGTAATGGCTGCTTCAAGCTGATCGGCAGTGATCTTGAACTTGGTCATATCGTTGGTCTCAATGATAATAGGTTTGCCGCCGGAATATTTGACAAGTTCGGGGTAGGTAACCCAGTATGGGGCAGGGATGATTACTTCGTCACCCGGGTTGATAGTCGCCTGAAAAAGGTTGAACAGTGACTGTTTCGCCCCATTGCTGACAATAATGTCTGACGGAGCATATTCAAGATTGTTGTCTCTTTTGAGTTTGGTTGCAACTGCTTCAAGCAGTTCAGGAATACCCGGTACGGCAGTATATTGCGTAAAGCCTTCGTTGATCGCTTTGATGGCTTCCTCTTTGATGCGCTGCGGTGTACCAAAGTCAGGCTCGCCTGCAGAGAATGAAAGAATGTCCTTGCCCTCTGCCTTGAGATCGCGTGCAAGTGAAGAGATGGCGATGGTCAAGGAGGGTGAGAGTGTCTGTATGCGGTCTGAAAGAAGCATAAATATCCCTTTGAATAAAATAATGAAAATTATAACCAAAAGTGCTTGACAGGTGACTAAAAGAAGGGGGTTGCCCCATAATGGGGAAGAGGGTGTTTCATATGGACACGCCCTGGATTAATCCATCGAGTGGATGAAGTTGTCGTAAAGCTCTTCGAGGGTGTGATCTTTCTCTTTGATTTTCTCTTTTTTTGTTTTCGGCAGTGCTTCTTCCAGGACTTCAATACGGCGCAGAAGATATTCGAAGAGCTCTTTGTTGACATCGGGGATTTTGTCATGACTGAGCGGGTTCTTGTCGTAGCCGCGCTTGAGGACACGTGCGGGAATACCGATGGCGGTAGAGTTGGGCGGTACATCTTTGACAACAACGGAGTTGGCACCGATTTTGGAATTTTCACCGATAGTGATATTCCCAAGCACCTTTGAACCTGCACCAATGACGACATTATTGCCGACAGTGGGGTGGCGCTTTCCCTTGTTGGTACTTACCCCGCCGAGAGTGACCTGCTGATAGATAAGTACATCGTCACCGATGACCGTGGTTTCCCCTATGACAACGCCAACACCGTGGTCAATAAACACACGCCGCCCGAATTTGGCGGCTGGGTGAATATCGATCATGGTCAAAAACATACCCAGTGCAGAGATGAGCCGGGGAAGGAAGCGCAGCCCTTTGTTGTAAAACCAGTGGGCAATGCGGTAAAAAAAGACTGCCCAGAGACCCGGGTAGTTGAAAAAGAGTTCAAAGGTGGAATGCAAAGCCGGGTCGTTACGTTTGACATTGGCAAAATCCTCTTTGATCAGTTGGAACAAATTCACGCATTTTCTCCTTGAGTGCTTTCGCTGATGGCCTGAATGGTCTTAAGATAGCTATTTTCACTTAAATAGAGATAAATTTTTCCAAGAAGTTCCCGCTTCTCGTCAGGCGTGATGAGCGTTGACTCTTCAATGCGGTATTTGAGTGCTTTATCGATGATACCGGTGTCATAGTCGAGATCATCGAGCACATCCATAAGGTTCTGCGCTTCGATGAGATGTTCGATGTGATGGTTCCCTTTGCCATCAAAGGTAATGACTGCTTCGGTAGGATGGGTAAAAAGGTTATGTTTCATCCCCAGAACTTCCTGATAGGCTCCGGTGAGGAAGAAACCGAGAAAGTACTCCTCTTTGCTGAGATCGATGTCATGCAGGTAGAGTGGGAGATTGCGGTCAAATCCGATCTCTCCGTCACTGTCGCAGGTAATGTCCCAGATGCTTGCTGGGTTGGTCGGTTTGTCGGAGAGATGACTTAACGGCATAATGGGGAAGTGTTGTCCCAAGCCCCAGAAATCAGGCAGCGACTGGAAAGCGGAGAAGTTGACCAGGTAGCGCTCCTGAATGCGGTCCTGAAGTTTTTTAAGTTCGTCTGAGCCCTCGTTCCGGAGTAAAAAAATCGCCTTTTTAATGATAAGGTTGACCAGAATTTCGGTATTGGAACGGTCTTCAAGATCAATGTAGCCGAGATCGAAGAGGGTAAGAAGACTCTCCATATGATCAAGTGCATCATGAAGGTATTCGCGTGCGTTGGTGCGTTTGATGGTATTGAAAAGGTCGAAAAGCTCCTGAATGAGCGGCGGGTTTTTCTCTTTTGGACGCAGACATTTTTCATTGTACTCCTGTGAAAAGAGTTCAAGCACAGGTGCAACGAGTACCGAATGTGCCGCGGCGATGTAACGGCCCGATTCGGTAAAAATATCCGGTTCATCGACCTTTTTGCTTTTGGCTATCTCCTGCATCAGGTAGACCACATCGTTGGCAAATTCGTTCAGTGAGTAGTTCCGTTCCTGTGTTGCGGTGTGCTGGGAATATTCTACCGCCAGTCCACCGCCGATATTGATAGCACTCAGTGCCGTTGCCCCGCGCCGTTTGAGTTCGGCATAAATGTTCCCGGCTTCTCTTAGCGCTTTTTTTAGCGGTGCAATGTCACCCATTTGAGATCCGATGTGAAAATGAACCATCCAGAGGTTTTCAAGCAGGGTGTGCTCTTTGAGCATTTCATAAGCTTCGAGCAGTTCGGTAGAAGTCAGACCGAATTTGGAAGAGTAGCCGCCGCTTTTTGCCCAGATACCTATCCCTGAACTGTGCAGCCGGATGCGTACGCCGATTTTGGGGGCGATGGGAGAGGCACTTTGCTGATTGAACTCTTCATGTACCTGAATGATGGTTTTCAGTTCACCGATACCTTCGATGGTAACAGTGATATTGTGTCCCATTTTTGCCGCTATGAAGCAGAGCGCGATCATCTCTTTGTCTTTAAAACCGTTTACAGTGATGGGCGCCCCCAACGGGGTTTTGGTCATGGCAATGATCAATTCGGCTTTGCTCCCGGCTTCCAAACCGTAGTCGTAGCCTTCTGAAACCTCCATGAGGGCATTGATAAAGTTGGGGTACTGGTTGACTTTCAGCGGGAATACAGCATGAAAGTTTCCCTGGTAGCCAAACTCTTTTTTGGCTTTTGCAAAAGTGTTGAAAAGGGTGGAGATCTGCTTTTCGATCAGATGCGGAAAGCGCAACAGCAGCGGCCCTTTATAGCCTTTTTCCCGTATCTCTTCAGTGATGGAGAGCAGGGAAGGCTTGGATGCATAGTTGATGTTGACCGTATCGCCGTCAATGATGAAATTGTCATCGCCCCAGATATTCAAACCGAAGTTTTTCATAAGCCTCTGCCTCGCTTCTTTGGATAAATTGGAAGATTATATCAAAACTTAATCCAAACTTACCTATAATTAAACAATGAAGAGGGAATTTATCGCGTGGACAAAGAACCGAGATCGTCTTGAAGTGGCTTTGCATGGGGAGTGGACTCTGCGTTCGGCCGGAGAACTTGAGACGTTGATCCAACACCTTCCAAAGGCCGAAAATGTCGTGGTGGATGTCTCTGGAATTACAGATTTTGACAGTGCGGGTATTTTGCTGCTGAATGAATATGTAGAGCAGGCGCGAAGTCGCGGTGTACATATTGAGGTTATCAACTATACCGATGCCCAGCAGGAACTCTACAAAATGCTTCAAGAACATATGGTCGAGAAGATCGTGCCGAGAAAACAGGGGTTTTTCGAAGAACTTGGCAAGGCAACGGTACAGCTTGTCAGGGACACAAAAGATTTCATTGCATTTCTGGGGCACCTGGTTGTCTCTTTCTGGTACGGTATTACCCACCCAAAAACACTGCGTTACAAGGAGACGGTCTACCACATTTACCAGTCGGGCTTCAATGCACTCGTGATCATTGGCATGACAGCATTTCTGGTAGGAATGGTCATCGCCTATCAGGGGGCAGTGCAGCTGGCGAAATTCGGAGCGGATATCTTCATTGTCGATACGGTGGGAATTTCTATTGTTCGTGAGCTTGGGCCTATGATCACGGCTATTGTCATTGCAGGACGCAGCGGTTCGGCGTATACCGCGGAGATCGGTGCAATGAAAATTACCGAAGAGATTGCAGCGATGCGTACCATGGGATTTGATCCGTATAACTTTTTGGTACTGCCGCGTATTTTCGCGTTGATGATCGCACTGCCGCTGCTGATCTTCTTTTCGGATATTATCGGCATTTTGGGTGGAATGGTCGCCTCCAAGATGGTTGTCGGTATTTCCTTTGACCAGTTCATTTCCCGTCTTCAGGAGGTACTGGAAGTCAAGCACTACATTCTGGGGATGATCAAAGGGCCTGTTTTTGCCTTCATTATTGCGGCGATCGGCTGTTTCCGTGGTTTTGAAGTGTCGGACAATACCGAAAGTATCGGGTTGCAAACGACTGCTTCTGTCGTCAATGCCATCTTCCTTGTAATCGCCTTTGATGCGCTGTTTTCTGTCATCTACACGGAGTTTGGACTGTGAAAACGGTAATTGAAGCAAGTGGGATTGTCACACGCTTTGGAGAACGTACCATTCATGACGGTGTATCACTGAAGGTGTATGAAAATGAGATTTTTGCTATTTTGGGTGAGAGCGGTGCCGGAAAATCGGTCTTGATGAAAGAGATGATCATGCTGCAGCGTCCCAATGCGGGAAAAATTGTCGTACTCGGCCGTGATCTGTCGGCCATTGGTTTTCAGGAGGCACAGCAGCTGCGCAGAGAGTGGGGTGTACTTTTTCAGTTTGGTGCTCTCTTCTCCTCTTTGACGATCGCTGAAAATATTGAAGTGCAGCTAAAAGAGTATACCCGGCTGAGCAAACGGATGCGTGACAAACTGGTACGTTCCAAAATTGCGCTGGTGGGTTTGGATGCACATGTCGGTGCGCTCTATCCAAGCGAGCTCAGCGGCGGGATGATCAAACGTGCTGCCCTTGCCCGCGCACTGGCGATGGAGCCAAAACTTCTCTTTCTGGATGAGCCTACTTCAGGGCTTGACCCGGTGGGTGCGCGTAATTTTGATAAACTTATAGTAGAATTACGACAGATGTTGGGTATTACCGTTGTCATGATTACGCATGATCTGGACAGTATCTTCAATATTGTCGACCGTATGGCGGTACTTGCGGACAAACATGTCGTAGCGCAGGGAACACTTGACGAAGTGCTGGCTTCAACACATCCGTTTGTAGAAGCCTTTTTCAAGAATGAGTACACCAAAGAGAAGTTCGCAGATAAACTGAAAGGGAGTGGAGTCGATGTACAGTAAAGTAAACTATACGATTGTCGGCCTGTTTGTCCTGATTTTTGGTGTTGGCCTTGTGGCATTTTTCTTTTGGCTTGCAAAATATGGACTGACGCAGCAGTATGATGTGTATAAAACCTATTTTTATGAATCGGTTGCAGGACTCTCAAAAGATTCAGTGGTACGGTTGAGAGGGGTTGATATAGGCCGTGTCAAAGAGATCAGGATTGATCCGAAAAACATACGGAGAGTCGAAGTGCTGATGAATATCAAGCATGGTACGCCCATTAAAGAAGATATGGTTGCCCATACTTCCATGCTTGGTGTGACCGGATTACTTTCCATCGAGATTGAGGGTGGAAGCAACAGTGCCAAAACACTTAAACCGTCAAAAGACCATATTCCGGTGATCAAATCTTCCTCGTCGTGGCTGAACCAGACCAAAAAAGACATTGGTACCCTTGCAGACCAGCTTGCACACCTTGTTGTCCAAACGGATAAACTCCTCAGCGACGAGAATATCGGGCATATCAACGGGATTTTGAAAAACACTGAAGAAATGACACAGAAGGGAACGGCACTGCTTGACGATCTTAACCAGACTGTTTTGGCGTACCGGGTAGGGATGAAGAAACTTACCAAAGATATTGACAGTATGACGGTAACATTCAATAAAGTGGGTAATGTAACGGTACCGGCAGTCAAAAAATTCATGCAGACGACACGCAATTTCAACCGTGTGACACTGAAAGTAGAACGCAGTCTTGACAGGGGAGACTATAACCTTAAGAAGATTCTTGAACCGATTCTTGTAGATGTCGAAATTCTTTCCAATCAGGTGAATGCACTGGCAGAGGAGCTTAAAGAGAGCCCCAGCGACATCTTGTTCAAATCACGCAGGTCACGGCCTGGACCGGGGGAATAAATGATGGTAATACGATATGGTATAGGACTGTTTTTGGTACTATTGCTAACCGGATGTACGCCGAAAAGTACTCCGGTAACCTACTATACGCTTGAAGCCGGACAGGTACAACCGGTAACGCACTCTCCGTATCGAAACCGTGTACTGAAAGTCTCCTACCCGATGGCGATTAAAGAGAAAATAACCGATAAAATGCTTTTCTCATACAGCTTTCGGGACAGTGGTACCTATCAAAACTCCCAATGGTCGAACAATCTTGGAAAACTGCTTGAAGGCATTATCATTGCAGCTCTGGAAGAAAGCAGGCTTTTTAAAGCTGTACTGCCATACGCCTCGACAGTCAATGCAGACTACCGTCTTGAACCGCTTATTTATGATTTTTCACACCATATCAGAGGCAATGCTTCTTACGCAGTGGTATCTATCCAGTTTAGCCTGATCGATATCAATACCGGGAAACTGCTTAAAACAAAGCGTTTCTCCTACCGTGAGCCTACACCGACGGTAGATGCCAATGGCTATGCCGAAGCGACAAATACAATTATGACACGTATGGTACATGATCTTGTTGTATGGCTGAAGCAGGGTTGAAATCTGCAATGATGTAGAAAGCTTTTTACAGATATGATATGTGCTTTCTCATATACGGAAGTTTAGCAATTCGTATGATCAGACGATCTCCTCAATGGGGATCGTTCTCTCCTCTTTTGTCTCCAGATCTTTCAGCCATACGGTACCGTTTGTCAGCTCGTCTTCGCCAATGAGCAGTGCGAAACGTGCATTAGCCTTGTCAGCTCCCTTCATATGACTCTTGAAGCCTTTGGAAACATACTCTACAGTCACCTTTTTGTGTTTGCGTTTGGCATTGGCAAGCATAAGTACTTTTTCGATAGCTTCAGGCACCATGGCACCCATGTAGTAGCCCTCTTTGGTACTTTCGGGCATTTTGACCAACTCCATAATACGTTCAATACCGATGGCAAAACCGACTGCCGGTGTGGGTTTGCCGTCGAGGTACTCTACCAGTTTGTCGTAGCGTCCTCCGCCGGCAATGGCAGACTGGGCACCAATTTCGCTGCTGACAAACTCAAAGGCGGTTTTGTTGTAGTAGTCAAGGCCGCGTACCAGATTGGTGTCTATTTCATAGGCTATGCCGGCATCATCAAGCAGTTGGATCAGTTTTTTAAAGTCTTCCTCGCATGAATTGCAGAGATTGTCAATAAGTTTTGGTGAGGTGGCAAGCAGGCTTTGGCACGTTTCATTTTTGCAGTCAAGTACACGGATGGGGTTGGTACCGATGCGGCGGTTACAGTCTTCACAAAGTTCCTCTTTGATGTCCGTCAGAAAGTTTACGAGATTTTCGCGGTAAGGCGGCATACATTCCGAACAGCCGAGTGAGTTGAGTTTGAGTTCAAATCCGATACCAAGTTCTTCAAAGATCTGTGCAATCATTATAATGAGTGTGAAATCTTCATAAACAGAACCCTCTCCGAAGCTCTCGCATCCGAATTGGTGAAATTCACGCAGACGGCCTTTTTGCGGACGTTCATAGCGGAACATTGGACCATAGTAGTAAAACTTCTGTTTTACCGGTTGGCGGTCAAGTTTGGCAGAGATAAAGGCACGTACGACACCGGCAGTTCCTTCCGGGCGCATGCAGACATCGTTACCGCCTTTGTCCTCGAACTGGTACATCTCTTTGGTGACGATGTCGGAACTGTCGCCGACTGAGCGTTTAAACAGGGCAGTCTCTTCAAGAATAGGGGTTTCAATGTAGCCGTAGCCGTAGCGTTTTGCCACTTTGCTGGCGGTCGTGACAATATACACGAAGCGTTGGCTGTCCTCGAACATCAGGTCTTTCATGCCGCGAAGAGGGTTGATCATGATGATCTCCTTCAAAAATATATTGGCGTAATTATACCTTGTGGAGATTAAGCCCTGAAAAAAGCAGATGATTGTCCCTGGTTTAACGTCGTAAGTAATAATGGGGTAATGTTCCCATGATAAAATGGTAAAAAAGGAGGCAAAATGGCTATTGTCAAGCAGACTGCTTTGGTGATGTTGGCAACACTGGGGCTTCATGCCGCTATTTTGGATGATCTTGTGGAAAAAGTAGGTAACTATGCAACACACGCTTCACATAAAGGCCATCATCATGCACACCGTAAGCATCATTCTCTACATACCATATCACAAGAGCGTCAATGGCAGTATGCATTGAAGTTTCTGGGCTATTACCATGGTACTATAGACGGTGATCTGCTGACACCGGAGTCTTACCATGCTATTGAACAGTTTCAGTTTGCGCACCAAGCTTTGGCAACTGGTTTTTTAGATAACCGATATAAACCCTATCTTTCAGATATTTACAGACAAATTGCGTTGCAGCACGATATTGTGTATGCGGGCAAAGAGAAAGACCGGATCATACGAAAAAAACAGGCTGCCCTCCTGGTTTTGGGCTACTATAACGGAAAAATAGACGGAAAGTTCGGAGTAAAGAGCAAAGAAGCATGGGAGCATGCGCTTGCTGTACGGCAGGATGAGCAGACACTCTTTGATCAGGCACGAAAAGAGGTAGAAGAGAAACTGCAGATAATGAAAGATCCCCATTACTTCTCCCGCCATTACCATGATGAAACATCTCAATCAGATGAGGTATCACTGTAGTTTTTCTAATGCTTCAGATATGCATTGATCTCATCATGGATAGTTTCGATAGGTTGTGTCGCATCGATAAAAAGATGGGGAATCTTGAGACGCAGAATGCTCTCTTTCATATGTTCCTGCACCTGCAAAAGATATTCCAGTCCTCTAAGTTCAATACCATCAAGCGCTTTTTGGGAAGTACGGGATTTGAGTGTCTCCATGTCTGTAAGAAAAAGTATAACACGGTCTGGAAGATCGTTGTGAAGTGCAAACTTGTTGAGTGAGACCAGTTCATCAAAGTCAAAGTCGCCGTTGGCAAGTGCATAGCCGATACCGGAGATAAATCCTCTGTCCGAAACTACAAGTTTGTCTCTGTTTGGTTTAACGACTTCTTCGTAGTGTTCTGCCCGGTCTGCAAGAAAGAGGAGCAGTTCGGCACGTTTGGAACGCAGGCTGTCTTGCAGCAGTATTTCTCTGGCATGTTTGCCAAAAGCTGTACCGCCGGGTTCATGGGTTGTAACAATGTCCGGATACTTCTCTTTGAGCAGTGCAATTTGAGTGCTTTTGCCGCAGGTGTCGATGCCCTCGAACAAGATATACATCAGCTGCGTATCTCCCGTATGATTCTGTGTACATCGGGGGCAACGAGGTGGTCTATTTTGCCGTCATAGGCAAGAATGGCACGTACGACCGAAGAGCTGACAAAGGCATGGTTGAGGCTTGGCATGAGGTAGATGGTTTCAAGGTCAGGCTTGAGTGATGCATTGGCGTACCCCATTTGAAGCTCATACTCGAAGTCACTGACAGCACGAAGACCACGTACGACAATGTTGGCGTCTAAATCGTCAGCAAGGTCTACCAGCAGTTTGTCAAAACCGATGGTTTCAACTTTGGGAAACGCTTTGGTTGCCGACTGTACCATCTGGATACGCTGCTCGAGGGTAAACATCGGCTTTTTGGCTTCAGACGCTGCAACAGCGACAATAATACGGTCAAACATATTGAAGGCACGGCTGATGATGTCAAGGTGTCCGTTGGTGATGGGGTCGAAAGTACCGGGATAGATTGCTGTTTTCATCTGAATTCTCCGATGAAAACGGCATTGAAGATTGAGAATTGAGAATTGAGGATTGTCGGTATGCATTGCTTTGCAATGCTTCTGTTTGAAAGGGTCATTATTGTCTTCTCTTTAGTAAATCAAAGCTTTTCTTGGAAAGAAAAGCATACCATAATTCCTCATTCCTCATTCTTAATTCCTCATTCTAAACTTATTCCCAGCGGGTATAGAGTTCATTTGGAATCCCCAGTACATCATACCATTTTCCGATGAGGAACCGTTCCATCTCTTCAAGGCTTTGGGTATTGGCATAATAGCCCATGACCGGTGGTGCGATGATGACGCCAAGAGAAGCGAGTTTATGCATATTCTCCAGGGCAATGGCGGAAAAGGGCATTTCACGTGGGGCAAGGAGGAGTTTTTTCTGCTCTTTGAGCGCGACTGCCGCGACACGGGTGGCAAGATTGTCGCTGATGCCGCAGGCGATTTTAGCCAGGGTATTCATAGAGCAGGGGATGATAGCAGTCGCATCGACACCGAACGAACCGCTGGAGACGGATGCAGCGATGTTATCACTTGTATGCAGTGTGACATTTTTGTTTTCAAACTGCTCCACTGTGAGTGCATTGTCAGAGACCACCACGTGTACTTCGATGCTTTCGGGCAGATAGTCGACAAATTTTTTGCCAAGTCCCACGCCGCTGGCACCGGTGATGGCTACAACAAGTTTCATGGGCTTAGAGCATTCCCATTGCCAGTTTGGCTTCATCACTCATTTTATCCTGACCCCATGGCGGATCAAAGACAAGTTCCACATCGAGGCACTCGAGTCCTTCCATACGCTTTGGTATAGAGCGTACAAGGTCAACAATGACTTCACTCATTGAACAGGTTGCCGATGTGAGTGTCATAACCACTTTGCAGCCGCTGAGTTTGCTTGTCGGGTTCTTCCAGCAGTCAATGTCGTAGATGAGGCCGAGGTTGTAAATGTCTACGGGAAGCTCCGGATCATAGATAGTCTTGAGCTGCTCTATGACCTTCTCTTTCATTGCTTCATCTGCTTCTGCATTTTCCGGTTTGGTACAGCCGTCTTCTACCTGATCGAAACGGTTGTCTACACCTCCGACTGGTGTACTGTCTGCTTCGGCTCCCTTGCCGAATTTTCGCTCCCACGCTGCCATCTCTTCAGCGTTGCTTGGGATGTCGTCAAACTGAATGTCGTTTGGGTCTTTCATGGATGATCCTTTATTTGGATTTATTTTATCAAAATTTATTAATGTTATACAGCTTTGTTTCTCTTGTCATCCCGGACTTGATCAGGGATCTTGACGTAAATCAGTTATTAGACGTTCTTCTTCATTTCTTTTTTTCTTTGTTCGCGTGACAAAGAAAAAAGAGAAACGAAGCAAAGAAAAAAAGAAAACACGATAACGCGTGATTTTTGTCAAATTTCCTTGACCAATTAAGGTCGATTATAAAATCGTTCTATCTGAACGCTGAACGCTGAACGCTGAACGCTATCCTTGTTCCTTACACTTCTGCGCATACCCATATACCTTCTTCAAAAACGCCTCCATGCTTTGCTGTCTGACAGGGGAGAGGAGTTCTACGATGCCAAGGTCCTGCAGTTTGGCAGGGTCAAATGACAAAATCTCGTCAGGTGTTCGGTTGGAGAAGATGTCCAGCAGCAGGGTCATCATCCCTTTTGCCATCTCTGAGGTGCCTTCACCACGTAAAACAAGTTTGCCGTCTTTACATTCACCTACCAGCCATGCATCCGAAGAGCACCCGTGTACGTAGGTATCATCATTCTTCTCTTCCGGCGGCAGGGTAGTATGTTTCTTGCCAAGATCGAAGACATATTCGAGTTTGCTGTTGTCATCGGGAAAGAGGGCAAAGTCCTCTTTGTACTGTTTGAGTGTCTCTTCCATGGTCATGTTCATGTCCTTAATGGTTATTTTACTTCTCTCTTCATTCCTTTTTTCTTTGTATCAGCACAAAGAAAAAGAGAAACGAAGCAAAGAAAAAAGAAAGGCTGAAGGACTGACGTGTTGTCGTTGTAGTACCTTCTGCTGTAAAGTTTCTATGACAATTAATGTTTTTGAGCCAAAATAATTTCGATTAAGGTTTTATTTAACACAAAGTCATAAAGTTTCCTAATTCCTATAGAACGCCTCATCAAACGTCTTCTTGATGATCTCCTGATGTCTGTGGTCTTTTACCTGCTCAATAAGCGTATTGGCAAAGGCGATAACGAGCATTTTCCTTGCCTCTACCTCACTGATACCGCGTGAACGCAGGTAGAAGAGCTGTTTTGGATCAAGCTGCCCGGTGGTCGATCCGTGGCTTGCTTCCAGTTCGTCTATGTAGATCTCAAGCTGCGGTTTGGCGGCCATGTAGGCTTTCTCGTCAAGCAAAATCGCTTTGGAGTTCTGGTGTGCTTTGGTGTACTTTGCCGTGTGTTCAACTTTGATGAGCGCATCGAAAATCCCTCTGGAGTGGCCGTCAAGAATGTTCTTTGCCTCCTGATGGGAGGTGGCGTGTTCACCCCTGTGGATAATTTTCGAGACTGTACCACGCTGCGCTTCGTTGTTGAGGTAGAGCAAGTGTCCCGCATCGATGTGCGCATAGCGGTCAAGCTCTGCTTTGATCAACTGCAGTCCCATATCTTCACCCATATCGAAGCTCTTTATGACGGCATTGGCACGCTGGTCGAGCTTGAATCGGTGGGAAGCGACCATGGCATATTGGTTGTCATGCATGTTCTGGTTTTTGACCATACGCAGTGTACTGTCCGGTGCTACGAAAATATCGTAACCATAGAGCACGAGTGTATCGCTGATATCTTCAGCCTGGAAACTCTCGAACACTGTTGAGTGGCGGTTTGCCTGATTGAGCAGGACAATACGGTAGTTGATGAGTGCGCCGCTTTGGGTATAGCGGTGTTCTATCTCTATGTCTGCATCACCATCGAGGTCTATCTTGATCACATGCGGGCTGAGCAGATGCCCCAGATAGTACATGGGGTCGAAATGTGCCATATCCATCGCCTGGCACTGCTCGTAGTAGATACGCATCCCTTTGGGGGCATGGGTGACCATACCATCAGTAATGACGATCTTCTCCGCCTCCTCGATGGGGTGGGGCACGTAGGAGAGTGTACGGTACTCTTTCTCGTAAAACTTCTCAATCTGGAAGTAGCGGTACTCTTCACTTTTCTTTGTCGGCAGACCAATAGCCGCAAAACGCTCCAGTGCAGCAGCTTTAGGATCAACCCCAAGCAGTGCAGCAGCTTCCTCTACGGTTTTTTGTTTGAGATCAAGCAGCTTCATGCCTCTTCCTCGATGCTCTCGTACCCTTCCTCTTCAAGCTGTGCAACCAGCTCAGGGCCGGCAGTTTTGATGATGCGCCCGTCTTTGAGTACATGGATGTAGTCAGGCTTGATATAGTCAAGAATGCGGCTGTAGTGGGTGATGACGAGGAAGCTGCGTTTGCCGTCTTTCATCATGTTGATCCCCTCACTGACCGCGCGCAGTGCGTCGATGTCAAGTCCGGAGTCGATCTCGTCAAGGATGATCACCTCAGGTTCGAGCATCAGCATCTGCAGAATTTCGTTACGCTTCTTCTCTCCGCCGGAGAAGCCTTCGTTGAGCGAACGGCTGATCATATCGGCCTTCATACCGAGCATCTCGAGGTACTTTTTCATCTCGCGCAGGAACTCTGCAGCATTGAGCTCCTCTTTGCCTTCGTGCTTGCGCTTGGCGTTGAGAGCCGTTCTTAAGAAGTAGGCGTTGTTGACCCCCGGGATCTCTACAGGGTGTTGAAAGCTGAGGAAGATCCCCTCAAGCGCTCTCTCTTCGGGTTCCATATTGAGAATGCTCTTGCCTTTGTAGAGGATGTCTCCTTCGGTTACTTCGACATCATAATGCCCTACAATGGTCTTGCTGAGGGTTGATTTACCTGCCCCATTTGGCCCCATAATGGCGTGTACCTTACCCGGTTCAAGCTCCAGATTGAGCCCCTTGAGAATCTCCTTCTCTCCGATCTTTGCATGTACGTCTTTAATTTCCAGTATTTTCATCCTACGCTTCCTTCCAGTGTTAGTTCCAATAGTGCTTTTGCCTCAACGGCGTACTCCATAGGGAGTTGTGAAAAGACCTCTTTACAGAAGCCGTGTACAATCATGCTCACCGCGCTCTCTTCATCGATGCCTCTTTGTCTGAGGTAAAAGAGCTGCTCGTCGCTGATCTTGCTTGTGGTTGCTTCATGTTCAACCTGTCCGTGAATATCCTTGCTCTCGAGGTAGGGGAAGGTGTGTGCCCCACACTGGTCGCCGATGAGCAGAGAGTCACACTCGGAGTAGTTTCTCGCCCCGTGTGCGTTGGCACCTATCTTGACCAGCCCACGGTAGGTGTTCTGCCCTTTCATTGCCGAGATACCCTTGGAGATGATGGTCGAGCTTGTGTTCTTGCCAAGGTGGATCATCTTTGTTCCGGTGTCTGCCTGCTGTGCTAGCGTGGTAACGGCAACAGAGTAGAACTCGCCTACAGAGTTGTCACCCTTGAGGATACAGCTTGGGTACTTCCAGGTGATCGCGGAACCGGTCTCCACCTGCGTCCAGCTGATCTTGGAGTTATCCCCTGCACAGATACCGCGTTTGGTAACGAAGTTGTAGATACCTCCCTTACCGTTCTCATCACCGGGGTACCAGTTTTGAATGGTGGAGTATTTGATCTCTGCATCTTTCATGGCAACCAGTTCGACAACAGCAGCATGCAACTGGTTCTCGTCACGCGTAGGCGCTGAACACCCTTCATTGTAGCTGACGTAACTGCCTTCATCGGCAACGATGAGCGTACGCTCGAACTGTCCTGTATTGAGTGCGTTGATACGAAAATAGGTGCTAAGCTCCATCGGGCAGCGTACCCCTTTTGGAATGTAAACGAACGTTCCGTCGGTAAAGACAGCGGAGTTGAGCGCTGCGTAGAAGTTGTCGGTCATGGGTACGACGCTGAACATATACTTCTTTATAAGCTCCGGATAGTCTTTGATCGCTTCGGAGATGGAGCAGAAGATGATGCCGTGTTTGTTGAGCTCTTCAGTGTAGGTGGTCTTGACCGAAACGGAGTCTACGACCGCATCGACGGCAACACCGGCAAGCTGTTTCTGCTCTTCCAGCGGAATACCGAGCTTTTTGTACGCCTCCAATATCTTGGGGTCTACTTCATCAAGACTCTCAGGTCCTTTCTTGGGTGCGGCGAAGTAGGAGATGGACTGGTAGTCAATAGGCTCATACTTCAAATGTCCCCAGCGGGGCTCTTCCATCTTTTGCCATTTTTCGAATGCCTTTAGACGCAGTTCGAGCATCCACTCAGGCTCCTCTTTTTTCTTTGAAATAAATCGTATGGTATCTTCATTGAGTCCGGGCGGTACCACGTCGGTTTCGATATCTATTTCGAAACCGAGCGAATACTCACCCGAAACGGCTTTGTTGATCTCTTCTTGTGCCATGGGTTTTCCTAATTCGGAGTTATTTTGTATTATTTATAGCATAAAATGGGTTAACGGTCAAGTGATACAGATCAATTTTTGAAGATTTTGTAAAAATACGTGGAAGTGGAGCGGGAGACGGGACTCGAACCCGCGACCCTCAGCTTGGAAGGCTGACGCTCTAGCCAACTGAGCTACTCCCGCATGGAGTTTTCATTGTTCCAATGAAGGCTTATGACTGATAAGAAAGTGTTTAAAGCAAATCCCAAAGCACAACCGGTTGTGCGAGCCTTCTACTGAAGAAGTCTCAGCGACAGCGTAGCGATTTGGGCTTTGCTCAAACGCATTCTGGATTAAATGGTACCTCGGGCCGGAATCGAACCGGCACGGGCAAAGCCCATCAGATTTTGAGTCTGACGTGTCTACCAATTCCACCACCGAGGCAACAGCATTGTATAAATGCAGTCGAATTCTACCTCCAATGAACTTAAAGCACGATTTAAGATGAGGCAAAGGATTAAAATATGTCAATTTGACCCACTTCCAAACCGTGCCTAAAGAATATCTGATATAATAATCGCATTAATTAATATTAAAATTATTTTCAGGAAAGTGTGTGAAGATTACGATTATTGTTACAGCTATTCTCTTTATTTACGGAGCCTTTTCCACCTTCTTCAGAGATACCGCACTGGCCGGTCATATTGGTAAAATGGTAGGCGACATGAATGTCTATCTTTTCGGATATTTTGCCTATGTCAATATATTGCTGCTTTTTTATCCGCTTTATAAACTTTACACCGATGCGAGGGTACGCCGGAATATAGACTTCTATCTTGGCTGGATACTGCTTTTTATCGGTGCCATTCTGTTCGAATCACTGGTACTGGATTTGAAAGAGGCCGGTTTTCTGGGACGGCAGGTAGTAGAATTCTTGCAGCCCTATATCGGTCTGGCAGGTTTATGGCTCCTGTGGCTGATGATTATGGCACTCTCTGCGGTATTCATTGTCGACGATGATTTCGAGTGGCATTCACTGCTTCCCAAACGTAAAGAAAAACATGTACACCGCAGAACTCCCAAAGAGGGGGTTGGTATTATAGAGAAAATGCTTTCCGGTTTGAAAGCGTTAGGGAAAGTACTGACGACCAACCCATTTGCTTCACCGAAACTTGAAGATGAAATGATGCCAAGTCTTGATGAGGTTGAGCCTGAAGTGACAATACCTGAAAAAACACCGAGAAAACCTGTGAAAAAGCATGTTGCAGCCAAAAAAACAGCAGCAGAGTCTGCACCGGCCCCCTCTGTGCCTATGAAAAAGACAGAAAAAGCGGTTGAGACTATACCACCTTCGGATTTGGATGAAGAAAAGAAAGCGGTAGAACATTCTCTACCGAGTGTATCGAAGAAAGGGGTAGAGATTGTCAGTGAACTGGAGGAAAATTCAAAGCTGATGGAAGAGCTTGACAAGGGCAAGGTGGAGAAGCCGAAAAACTTCAAGTTGCCTAAGCTTGATTTTTTGCAAAAAGCACCAAAACAGAAACGTAAGGTCAATGAAGCGGAGATAGACCGCAAATCAGGAGATCTGCTGGAAAAACTCAAACTCTTCAATATTAACGGGGATGTGGTACGTACCTACACCGGCCCGCTGGTAACGACGTTTGAGTTCAAGCCTGCCCCCAACGTTAAAGTTTCAAAAATTTTGGGGCTTCAGGATGATCTCGCAATGGCTTTGAGTGCGGAGACCATCCGTATCCAGGCACCTATTCCGGGGCGTGATGTTGTGGGTATCGAGATCCCCAACGAGCATAAAGATATCATCTACCTGCGTGAGATTCTGGAGAGTGAGCTGTTTCAAAATTCAAAGTCACCACTGACTGTAGCATTGGGAAAGGACATCGTTGGAAAGCCTTTCATTACTGACATTAAAAAATTGCCGCATTTGCTTATAGCCGGTACAACAGGTTCCGGTAAATCGGTGGGGATCAATGCCATGATCCTCTCTTTGCTTTACAAGAACGACCCTGACCATCTCAAACTGATGATGATCGACCCTAAAATGCTGGAGTTTTCCATCTATGATGACATTCCCCACCTGATCACGCCTGTGATCACTGAGCCCAAGAAGGCTATTGCTGCGTTGGCGAATATGGTAGGGGAGATGGAAAGACGCTACCGTCTGATGGCAGATAAGCGAACCAAAAATATTGATAATTACAATGAAAAGGTCAAACGTGACGGTTCTGCTGAACCAATGCCGTTTATTGTCGTAGTGATCGATGAGCTTGCCGACCTGATGATGAATGGGGGTAAAGAAGTTGAAACTTCCATTGCACGTCTGGCACAAAAATCAAGAGCGTGCGGTATTCACCTGATTGTTGCAACACAGCGGCCGAGTGTCGATGTCGTGACCGGGATCATCAAGGCAAACCTCCCATCACGACTGAGTTACCGGGTAGGGCAGAAGATCGACTCTAAAGTGATTTTGGATGCAACCGGTGCGGACAGCCTGCTTGGGCGGGGTGACGGTCTCTTTACACCTCCGGGCACGACCGGATTGGTACGTATCCATGCACCATGGGCGACAGAAGAGGAAATTGAGGAGATCGTTGAATATATTAAGGCACAGCGTGTGCCGGAATATGACGAGAGTTATCTTATAGAAGGAGGCGGTGTTTCCAAAAAAGGTGGTGAAGAGCGTGAAGTGGAACTCGATCCTCTCTATGAAGAGGCTAAAGCCGTAGTGCTTTCAGACAAAAAAACCTCCATCTCCTATCTGCAGCGCAAACTGCAAATAGGGTATAACCGTTCGGCAAACATTATTGAACAGCTTCAGGCAACCGGTGTGCTCTCTGAACCGAATGCCAAGGGCAACAGAGAAATATTGATATAACCTAATAGAAACAAAGGATTAAATATATGAGAGATCATAGAAGACTTGTAGATGAACTTTACCTTGGAAATGCGATCCGTTCACCACAGATAATTGAAGCCTTCCGTAACATCGACAGGGCATATTTTGTACCTGAACCTGTCAAGGATGAAGTCTATAATGATATTCCTCTCCCTATTGGTGAAGAACAGACCATTTCGCAGCCCTCTACTGTGGCTTTCATGCTTGAACTGCTCGAACCTCAGAGAGGAGATAAAATTCTTGATATCGGCTCAGGTTCGGGATGGACAACAGCATTGTTATGCGATATTGTCGGTGAAGAAGGAAGTGTATTGGGGTTGGAGCGACTGGAAAGTCTGGCAGCTTTTGGAAAAGCAAACCTGGCAAAGATGGGCTTTGGGCCGCAGTGTCGCATTGAAAAAGCGGGCAATGCACTTGGGGTACCCGGTGAGACATTTGACCGGATTCTTGTTTCTGCCAGCAGTGATATGGTTCCCGAAGAGCTCTTTGAACAACTCAAAACAGACGGAGTCCTTGTTATTCCCATCGGTGAGGTTATCTACCGCTTTCAGAAGCATCCTGACGGTCAGATCACCCAGGAGGCATATCCGGGATTTCGCTTCGTTCCGCTTATCTATAATGAAAAGCCCGAATAGGCGAGCCTTGAAGGGGCTGCTGTAGTAAAAAGGTAACATTTAATAGCTCGACAACCTTTTCTTTGTAACCATCCGATACATCCTTTTTATCTCCTTTTTTCAAACTTATGATTCAAATAAGATTTAACCCTATTTCGCTACTATTAAGCTACAAATTCATATAGAACAGGAGACCGAATATGGCCTTAGTAGAAGAGTATAAAGCACACACCGAAGAGCGTGCGAAGCTGGGAGTACCACCGCTTCCATTGACAGCAGAACAGACCGCAGAACTTGTCGAGCTTCTCAAAGCAGACCCTATCGTTGAAGAAGAGTATCTTCTTGACCTGCTGAAGAACCACGTTCCTGCGGGTGTTGATGACGCTGCCTATGTCAAAGCAGCATTCCTCAATGCCATTGTGACAGGTGATGCACACTGTAAAGCACTGACGCCGGTTGATGCCATTAAAATTCTCGGTATGATGCTTGGCGGATTCAATGTCGGTCCGCTTGTGGAAGCACTGAAGTCACCGCATGTTGAAGTAGCCCAGGCGGCTGCAGACGAGTTGAAGAATACGATTCTTGTGTATGATGCGTTCAATGAAGTCAAAGATCTGATGGATGAAGGCAATATGTTTGCCAAAGAAGTGATTGAGTCATGGGCAAATGCTGAGTGGTTCACCAACAAGCCGCCTTTGGCTGAAGAGATCACCCTGACAGTGTATAAAGTACCGGGCGAGACCAATACAGATGACCTCTCTCCTGCCTCTGAAGCTTTTACCAGAGCCGATATTCCGTTGCATGCACAGTCATTCCTTGTTGCAAGAATGGAAAAACCGCTTGAGACAATGGAAGAGCTGAGAAAAAAAGGGCATCCTCTCGCTTATGTGGGTGATGTTGTCGGTACCGGTTCATCAAGAAAATCAGGGATCAACTCTGTACAATGGCATATGGGTCACGATATTCCGGGTATTCCCAACAAGCGTACAGGCGGTGTGGTCATCGGTTCCATTATCGCACCTATTTTCTTCAATACTGCGGAAGATTCAGGGTGTCTGCCAATTCAGGCTCCTGTTGACAACCTTGAAACGGGCGATGTGATTACTGTAAAGCCGTTTGAGGGGGTTATTGAAAAAGACGGTAAAGTGGTTTCAGAATTCAAGCTCGAGCCAAATACGCTTCCTGACGAAATGAGAGCGGGAGGACGTATCCCACTTATTATCGGAAAAGGACTGACTGCCAAAGCAAGAGAAGCACTTGGACTTGGTGCATCAGATATCTTTATGAAGCCTGACCAGCCGCAGGATGACGGAAAAGGATATACACTGGCTCAGAAAATGGTCGGTAAAGCGTGCGGTATGGAGGGTGTCAAACCAGGTACCTACTGTGAGCCGGTCTGTACGACTGTCGGGTCTCAGGATACAACAGGTCCAATGACAAGAGATGAGATCAAAGAGCTTGCAGCACTGAGCTTTGGTGCAGACTTTGTACTTCAGTCATTCTGTCACACAGCAGCATATCCGAAGCCTGCGGATATCGAGCTTCAGCACACACTGCCGAAATTCTGGACAGAGCGTAAAGGGTTCATCCTCAGACCGGGTGACGGTGTTATTCACAGCTGGCTCAACCGTATGTGTCTGCCGGATACAGTCGGTACAGGTGGTGACTCCCATACACGTTTCCCAATCGGTATTTCATTCCCGGCAGGTTCGGGGCTGGTAGCGTTTGCAGCGGTTACTGGGATGATGCCTCTTACTATGCCTGAGTCGGTACTGGTACGTTTCAAAGGTGAAATACAGCCGGGTATCACACTGCGTGACCTTGTTAATGCCATTCCTTATCAGGCGATCAAAGAGGGACTTCTGACAGTCGAGAAGAAAGGAAAGAAAAACATCTTTGCCGGTAGAATCCTTGAGATAGAAGGGCTTGAAACACTCAAGTGTGAGCAGGCATTTGAACTTTCAGATGCTTCTGCTGAGCGTTCAGCAGCAGCGTGTACCGTCAAACTCGACAAAGAACCTATCATTGAATATCTTGAGTCGAACATTGTGCTCATTGAAGAGCTGATCGAGAAAGGGTATGAAGACAAAGCAACACTCAAAAGACGTGCAGACAAAATGAGAGAGTGGATCAAAAATCCGGAACTGCTCGAGCGTGATGAAGATGCACAGTATGCGGCGGTTATCGAGATCGACCTCAATGAGATCACCGAGCCTATTTTGGCATGTCCAAACGATCCGGATGATGTTGCAACACTCTCTGAAATCCTTGCCGATGAGAAGAGACCAAAAAATATTGACGAAGTTTTTGTCGGTTCATGTATGACCAATATCGGTCTTTTCCGCGCTGTGGGTGAAGTACTGAAGGGTGAAGGTGCCGTGAAGGCGAGAACCTGGATCGCACCGCCAACCAAAATGGATGAGAAAGAGCTGATCGAAGAGGGCTACTTTGCGATCTTCGGTGCGGCAGGTGCACGAACGGAAATTCCGGGATGTTCACTCTGTATGGGGAACCAGGCACGTGTTGCAGACAATGCGATTGTTTTCTCTACTTCGACAAGAAACTTTGATAACCGTCTCGGTAAAGGAGCGCAGGTTTATCTCGGTTCTGCAGAAATGGCAGCTGTTGCAGCACTGCTTGGACGCCTCCCGACTAAAGAGGAATACCTCGAGATCGTCAACAAGAAGATCACGCCTGAAAATAGAGACAGTGTCTATAAATATCTTAACTTCAACAAAGTCTCCAAAGAGGCGCTTGACGCAATGGTCGGATAAAACCATTGCGTTGTTACTGCACACCTTCCCCGGGGTGCGGTACTCTTTTCTTCTCTACTTCCTTTCTTTTTCCTTTTCAAACTTCGGATTAACAAACTGTGACTATAATATCACTATATTATTTGCATAGGAGAAAAGAATGAGATATATATGGATAAAGACACTTCTGACAGGTGTTCTGCTGCTGAGTATTAATGGTTGTGTACAAACAAACGATATTGAAGTAGAAAGTGTCAATAATGCAAAAGTGAACCTGAAAGCCTACAAAACCTACCAGTTCCTTGAGGACAGCGGCATTGTTAAAGAGGATAAAAACGGCAAATTGCAACGTTCCAATTCTGAGGTTGCCGCATTGGTGGAAGAGATCATCAATGAGCAGCTGCAAAAACACGGGAAAAAGCCTACTGCCAATGATCCTGATTTTCTTGTTGCCTATGTTGGCGGCAGCAACAAAGATGCCGTTGTGGCTAAACTTGATGAAAAGGGCAAACAAATTGTAGAGAAAAAGCCTGCTGCTGCACTGCTGATCATGCTTGTAGATGCAGATACGGGTGAAATTCTGCGTATTGCTACAGCAGAGGGTGATTTAAAGAATCTGCCTCTTGACAAGAAGCGGGAACGCATTGAATACGCAGTTCAAAAAATGCTCGCAGGTATTTAATCAGTATGTCCAAAGCCTCTCTTCGCGTTCTGCACTTCAGTGACATCCATGTGGGTGCACTGGTACGCCATATGCACTGGAAACGCTGGTTCAGCAAACGTGGTATTGGTGCGATAAATCTGCTGCGCGGCCGTGCAAAGTACTTTGATGAAGTCGAAGAGAAGATAGCTGCGATGGTACGTTTTAAAGAGGCTCAGCAGGTCGACCTGGTCATCAACACAGGCGACTATACCGCACTGGGATTGGAACATGAGCTGCGGCTTGCACGCGAATTGGTTGATCCCATGATGCATCCGCCACAGCGCTACGTGACGGTGCCGGGCAATCATGACATTTATGTACATGAGGGTAACAGCCATTATCGCTTTAGTGAACAGTTCTGTTCTGTGCTTCAAAATGATCTTCCCGAGTACTGTGCCGGAGGACAATATCCCTTGGTGCGGATTGTGGGCGATGATGTTGCCGTCATTGCACTCAACAGTGCCAAACCAAACCCATGGCCATGGCGGTCAGATGGGCATATTCCAAACTGTCAGCTTGCCTCTTTTGAAAAACTGCTTGAAGACGAACGCATCAAGGGACGCTTTCTTTTTGTTATAACCCACTATGCCCCACGCCTTGCCAATGGAAAACCGGATAAAAAACTGCATGGTCTGCATAATGCAGACGACTTTCTCAGGGCATGCAGACCCATTAAAAACGGTGCCATCCTCTTTGGCCATATCCACCGTACCTACCGCGTCGATGTACCCGAAACAACCATTCCCCTCTACTGTGCGGGCAGCGCAACGATGGAGGGGTTTGAAGGTGCGTGGGTCTATGAACTGCATGATGGAGAGCTTGCAGCGAAACGCGTATACTGGAACGGTGAGGAGTACAGCTTCGAGCCGCTTTGTATTGTTAAGAACGACTGAGGTATACTGATATATCCAAACCTGAAAGGAAGAAAATGAAGAAGATAATATTGACAGCACTGATTGGTACCGGATTGCTGGCAATAAATGGCTGTGAAAAGAAGAGCGCCGAAGAGAAAGCGAAAGCTTCCATTGAACAGGCTACCAAAGATACAGCTGCAGCGGTGAAAGATGGCGCAAAAAAAGCAGAAGATGCTGCCAAAAAGGCAATGAAGTGCCAGGCCGGAAAATGCGGCCAGGGCAAGTGTGGCGGAAAATAGCGATCTCTTTTTGAATCTTTCGTAAACCCGGGACGGCGCACTGCCGCCCCGAAGCCTCTCCTTAAACTCCCCTCTTTTTGTAAATTTGTCTTTATACACACTCTCTGCACATAATCCTATTAGAATGAAAAAAAGCGAAAGGATTCACAATGGATGCAACACATACAATGCACAGCAAAGAGGAGTCGCATCACCATAAGGAAGAGGGCGATCATGCGGCAATGGGGCATATGCACCATATGGAAGAGATGAAACAGCGTTTTATTGTTTCAACGATACTGAGCATACCAGTGCTTCTCTTCTCTCCGACGATCCAGCAATGGTTCGGTTTCGCTATAGACTTTCCCTATCGTGAATTTGTGGTTTTTCTTTTTGCCACAATCATCTATCTCTATGGCGGAAAACCGTTTCTTGTCATGACCGTCAGTGAGATACGATCGAAAAAACCGGGGATGATGACACTGATTTCCATGGCAATCAGTGTTGCCTATTTCTACTCTGTTATGACCCTGTTAATGCCGGGTGGCAAAGCGTTCTTCTGGGAGCTTGCGACACTGATAGATATTATGCTGATCGGCCATTACATTGAAGCCAAAAGTGTTCTTGGCGCTGCGGATGCTCTGGAAGACCTTGTCAAGATGATACCCAAAAAAGCGATGCGAATCAAAAGTGACGGTACCCTTGAAGCCGTTGATGTGCCGCAACTGCGTACCGATGATATCATTCTTGTACGCCCCGGAGAGAGTATACCTGCCGATGGTGTAGTGGAAGAGGGGGAGAGCATGGTGGATGAGGCGCTGCTGACCGGTGAATCGAAACCGGTCTATAAAGCACCCGGCAGCGAAGTATTTATGGGAAGTATCAATCTTGACGGTGCACTGCGCATACATATTACAAAGGAAGGAAGCGACAGCTACCTTTCCCAGGTGATCGCTTTGGTGAAAGAGGCACAACAGAGTCGCTCCAGGACACAGGATCTGGCCAATCGTGCGGCAGGATGGCTCTTTTATGCCGCTGTTGCCACGGGGGCGGTTACCTTTGCAGTCTGGGCCGCCATCGCCTCACCGATGGATGCTGTTCTGCGTGCCGTTACGGTGCTGATCATCGCCTGTCCGCATGCCCTGGGGCTTGCAGTACCGCTGGTTGTCGCCATTTCCACTTCTCTTGGAGCCAAAAAAGGGATACTGATCCGAAAACGTCAGGCGTTCGAAACCCTCAGAGAGATCGATGCGATCTGTTTTGACAAAACCGGTACCATCACAGAGGGGCACCTTGCTGTCAGCAAGTCGGTGGCGCTGACAGATGAAAAAGAGATGCTTTCACTTGCCCGTTCCATTGAAGAGAATTCCGAACATATCATTGCGCAGGCTATCGTTGAGTATGCAAAAGAGAAGGGAGCGACGGTGTATGACGCCGAATCGTTTACGTCGTTCCCTGGTATCGGTGCGGAAGCGATCATTGGCGGACGACCGGTCATGGTCGGCGGACCACAGCTGCTGCGTAAAGAGGCACTGCAGATACCTTCTGAAATGAAAGCCTATGAGAAGAGCAGCGCTACAAAGGTATGGGTGGTTGTTGACCACAGGATTGTCGGGCT
>Ga0256829_1000273_pt1 | contig 59240 bp, 59 predicted proteins | sample 131447metaG_FD_185979 | JGI IMG/M metagenome (GOLD analysis project Ga0256829, IMG submission 185979) | Hydrothermal vent microbial communities from Lau Basin, Pacific Ocean - 131-447 | ecosystem: Environmental > Aquatic > Marine > Hydrothermal vents | place: Pacific Ocean: Lau Basin | collected...
ATTTTGAATGTATCTTCTATGCTTGGTTCATCTACCTCTACCTTTCCAAAACGGCGAGATAGAGCTTTGTCTTTATCGAAAAAGTTTCTGAACTCTTGGTGTGTGGTTGCACCTATACACTTTAGCTCGCCTCTTGCAAGTGCTGGTTTTAATAAGTTACTTGCATCCATACTACCGCCACTTGTGCTACCTGCTCCTACGATTGTGTGAATTTCGTCGATAAACATTATTGCGTTATCTACAGTTTTGATTTCGCTAATAACACCTTTTATGCGTTTTTCAAAATCGCCACGATATTTTGTGCCTGCAATTAGTGCACCCATATCAAGAGCATATACTTTAGAGTCGGCAATGGCTTCTGGCACACTGTTGTTTGCAATTTTTAGAGCCAAACCTTCAGCTATTGCAGTTTTACCGACACCAGGTTCACCAACCAAAAGTGGGTTGTTTTTCTTTCGGCGACACAGAATTTGCATAACTCTGTCTATCTCGGCAGTTCTGCCTATTACTTCGTCGATTTTACCCTCTTTTGCTAGGGCTGTTAGCTCTATAGTGTATTCATCTAAGTGTGGAGTTTTGCTTTTACTTTCGCTCTTCTCCTCTTCAAAAACTATCTCTATATTGTCACTCTCTGGATGAGAGATATACTCTAAAACATCTATTCTCTCAACACCGTAAAACTCTAGCAGGGTTTTTGCGTAGCTATCTTCTTGTAGCATTAAAGCTGCTAACATATCGCCAATAGTTGCTTCGCTTTTACCAGCGGAGTTAATATGAAGCATCATCTCATTGATTGCTTGCGATAGTGCCATAGTCTGCAATGGGTCGGCACTCTCTGGCAGTTGTGGAATGTGGCTATTTAAATATATATTTAAATTTTTTGTTAAATCATCTATATCAACCCCTAAATCGCTAAGCATTTTATGACCGATTTTAGAGTTTGCAATCGATAAAAGTATATGCTCTAGTGTTAAGTATTCGTGTCTATTGTTTCTTGCTAATGTTACACCGCGTGTAAATACTTCGTTTAAATCTACGCTTATCATAGTTTACTCCTTCTCTAGGGTGGCAAGTAGCGGATAGCCGTTTGATTTGGCTGTTGCCTTAACTTGATGTACCTTTGTTTGTGCTATTTCGTGCACATATACGCCACAAACTGCTTTACCCTTTTCGTGTACTTGCCACATTATACTGTTTGCTTCATCTACACTTTTGTGAAATATAGAAGTTAATATATTTATAACTAAATCCATTGGTGTATAGTCGTCGTTGTGTAGTATAACTTTATACATCGGTGGATTGGTAATATCTACTTCAACATCTGTTAATTCTTTTATATTAGGCACTTTTTGTTACTCCTAAAGCTCTTTTTACTATAATTATACCAAATTTTGTGGAATAAATGTAATTATTGGTAGGTAACTAATGGCAAAAAAACTTTTTATAACCGCAACTGGTACAAATGTTGGCAAAACTTATGCAGCTTGTAAAATTTTAGAGCATTTGGGTAGGCAAGGCGTTAAAATTGGAGCTGTTAAGCCTATAGAGACAGGTGTTAGCAGTGTGCCAGCAGACGCTGATAAATTGTTGAAAATTTGCCAAAAATATAACCTTAACTTTAGAGAATTAGAGCCATTAGATATATGTGCATATACTTTTGCTTTGCCAGCTGCACCATATAGTGCCGACACCCAAAATATTATTAAAATAGAGAATATAAAAGATAAAATTGCTGAGATTGAGAGCCTTTGTGACTATTTAATAATAGAGGGAGCAGGTGGACTTTATGTGCCGATAAAAAGTAATTATTTTATGATAGACTTAATAAAAGAGTTAAATTGCCAAACACTGCTTGTAACACCTAGCCATTTAGGGTGCATAAATGAAACGCTGTTAAGTATAAAAGCATTAGAGAGTCTCTATATTAGATATGATTGGTGTGTAAATTTGTATAAAGATAAAAAGGAATTTACACAGACAACTAAGCCGTTTTACGATGACTATTTTAAAAAATGGCAAACTTTGGAGGAGTATTTGTAAAAATGAGACTATTTATATTAACAGCATTGATATTTTTTGTAAACTCTTGTGCAACAAAAAAATTACCAAAAAATCCATTGCACGGTGCTAAACCTATAGCTAGCTTTGATGCTATAACATTAAATAGTATGGCTGATAAATTTGGTATAAATGGGCTTAAACCATTTGGATACGACGCTTATAAAGTTTCGTACAATACTTATGACCTAAAAGATAATCGTATAAAAGTTAGCGGTGTTGTTACTTTGCCTACTCTAAATGGTGCTGATAAAAACACAATAGACAGGTTAAATAAGCTTAAATCTAAAGGTCTATCTATTGTACTAGTATGTCATAGTACTATATTTAGTAATAAAAAATCTCCTAGTATAAGAGCCAAAGAGTCTAAATATCCAACAATAGTATCTAGTGTTTATAGTGGAGGTGGAGGATTTATTACGGCTATACCTGATTATATAGGCTTTGGTGACTCTAATGATAAGTTGCATCCATATCTAATAAAAAAGCCATCTGTAAATGCAGTTGTAGATATGTTAAAAGCTACTATTAAATTTGCTAAGCAAAACAGCATTAAGCTATCTGGTGATGTATACATTAGCGGTTATAGTCAAGGTGGATATGTGGCACTTGCTAGCTTAAAAGCCTTAGAAGATAGAGGCTATAAGGTTAGGATAGCAATGCCAATGGCTGGTTCTTATCTTTTAGATTATACAGGTAAAGCACTGCTTAGTCAAGAGAGTTATCTGTCGCCATCCTATATTGCTGACTTACTATATTCTTATGCAACCTATTACAATATAAAAGAAGATAAACTAATTAATTCAAAATATAGTAAAAACTTAAAAGAGTTATTTAGTGGCAAGTATGATAAAAAATATATAGATAATCGATTAACTAACAATTTGCATGGTGATAATGGGTTGCTATCTTCTTGGTTAGAGAAAAATTATGAAGGCTCCAAGTTTCAAAAGAAACTTATAGAAAATAGTGCGATATATGATAATAGTAACTTTAGAGCAAAAATAGAGTTTGCAAGATGCAAAGCAGATAAAACTGTGCCTTTTGTTATTGCACAAAAAGCGGTTAGTATTTTAAAATCAAATGGAGTTGATGCAGAGATTACTTTTGTTGAAGGTAAATTAGATATTAAAGAGCAATTAAACCATAGCCAATGTTATCTACCTGCATTTATACACTCACTTAATGTCTTAGCTAACGATAGAGATGAGAGATTGGGAATAGATGAATAATCTAAAATAGCAATCTAAGTACTCTTTGAGTATAATACTATCTTAAAAAAGGGTAGCAATGCAACACTTAGTAGATGTAAATTGTTTAAGCGAAGATGATATTTTTAAGATTATGGCAGATGCTAAGGCTTTTAAGAAGCAGATGCCTCCTAAATTGCTTGATAATAAGCTTTTAATTACGCTATTTTTTGAGCCATCTACAAGAACTCGTAGCTCTTTTGAAGTTGCAGCTAAGAGACTTGGAGCTAGTGTGGTGCATTTAGACCCTACACGCTCTTCTACTAAAAAGGGAGAGAGTTTAGAAGATACTTTTGCTAACCTTTGTGCAATGGCTCCAGATGGAGTGATTTTGCGACACTCTGAAAATTCTACTGCTAGAGTTTTGGCTGATATGGAGCTTACACCTATAATTAATGCCGGTACTGGGAATTTGGCTCACCCTACGCAGGCTCTACTTGATCTGTTTACTATTTTAGAGTATTTTGATGGCGATATAGAGGGCAAGAGATTAGCAATTGTTGGTGATATTGCAAACTCTAGGGTTGCTAGTTCTGGCATTCGGCTCTTTACTAAAATGGGGCTAGATGTCTCACTTGTTGCACCAAAACCATTTATGCCAGAGACAGATTTAAAAAATTATGAAGATTTAGAAAGTGTGCTTGATAGTACCGATATATTAATGAGCTTAAGAGCACAACTAGAACGACATGCAAAACCTATTTTTGATGACTATAGCGAATATGCAAAACATTACTGTATTACTAAAGATAGGGTAGATGGTAGAGATTTTATAGTAATGCATCCAGGTCCTGTAATGAGAAATATTGATATTAGTGATGAGGTGCTAGCAAGCCCTAAATCGCTTGTGTTGGAGCAGGTGAAAAATGGTGTGTTTGTTAGAATGGCAGTATTGAAACATTTGCTATTAGATAATGGTTGAGTTTTTAGATAGAGTTGTTGGCTTTGAGCGTATATCTGAATATGCTAGCAAAAGAGAGCCGTTTCTTTTTATTATCTCTTATGATAAAACAGAGATTTTTGTACAAAAGTTAAGTGAGCTTAGCGGTGATATTGCCTATAGTTTTGATTGTGAAGCTCGCGTAGATTTGGGTAAAAAAGCCAACTTAGTAAAATATCCAGTCGATTTTAAAACATACTCTAACAGTTTTAAACAAGTTATCGAAGAGATAAAGAGAGGCAATACTTATCTGTTAAATTTAACATTTAGAAGTGAAATAGAGACAACACTAACTCTTGGCGAAATATTTACGCAAGCAAATGCCCCTTATAAACTTTTAATAGATAATCAGTTTGTCTGTTTCTCTCCAGAGTGCTTTATAAAAATTGAAGATAATAGTATAAGTACTTACCCTATGAAGGGGACTATAGATGCTAGCATACCGAATGCTAAAGAGAAAATTTTAAACGATTTAAAAGAGACAGCAGAGCATACTATGATAGTCGATTTAATGCGTAACGATTTAAATATGGTAGCTGTAAAAACAACAGTACCAAAGTTTCGATATATAGATAGGATAAAAGCTGGTGATAAAGAGCTTTTGCAAGTAAGCTCAGAGATAAAAGCCCAGCTTAGAGATAATTGGCACAATAATTTGGGTACAATATTAGATAGGCTAACACCCGCTGGTTCTATTAGTGGTACACCTAAATTGAGTACACTAAAGATTATAGATAGGGTTGAGAGCTCTTTGCGAGGGCTTTATTGTGGTGTATTTGGCGTATATGATGGCAAGAGTTTAAAATCTGCTGTAATGATTAGAGCTATTAGTAAAGAGGGAAATAAACTCTACTACCATAGTGGAGGAGGAATAACAATAGATTCTAATTTAGAGATGGAGTATCAAGAGTTGGTTGATAAAATTTATTTACCAATTTAGTAGAAAATTATTAACTAATTTTAATTTAAAGAGAAAATTGTATAATTCGTACTGTATAACATATAATAATATTAAGTATTAAAAAAACTTATAATAAGGAAAAAGTAATGTCAAATTCAAAAGTTCTAGTTTTAGGTGGCGGTTTTGCTGGTATAGAGGCTGCTATATTTTTAAGAAAAGAGGGTTTTAGTGTTACTTTAATTTCAAATAGAGATTACTTTTATATCTATCCAACATCAATTTGGATACCTACGGGTGAAGCTAAGATGGAAGATATTAGTGTACCTCTAGTAGATATTGCTTCTGCTCATGGATTCGAAGTTATAATTGATGAGGTAGAGTCTATTAAATCTAGTGGAAATAGAGTTTACTGTAAGAATGGAAGTTACGATTATGAGTATTTAGTAACAGCAATTGGTAGTGGCAAGATGAAGCATAAGGGTAGCGAAAACTTTTTATCTATTTGTGGAGCACCAGAAGATGCACCAAAAATAAAAGATAGAATAGATGAACTTATAGCTAAAGGTAGTGGTAAAATTGCTATGGGCTTTGGTGGCAATCCAAAAGACCCAAGTAATGTGCGTGGAGGTCCAGCTTTTGAGGTTATGTTTAATGTGCATAACCAACTTAAAAAGTTAGGTATTCGTGATAATTTTGAGCTTACTTTTTTTGCACCTATGGAGAAACCAGGGGCAAGAATGGGTGAAAAGGCTCTTGATATGATGGATATGTTTTTTAAGAGGTTAAACATAAATAAACACTTTGGCAAAAAGATAACAGAGTTTGTAGAAGATGGCATTATATTTGAAGATGGTTCTAAATTAGAGAGTGACTTTACAATGTTTATACCTGCAGGTAATGGGCATAAAGTGTTTGAAAATAGCGATTTACCACTAAACGAAGCTGGCTTTGTAAAGATAAACGACTACTGCGAAGTAGAGGGCTTAGAGAATGTATATGCTATTGGCGATAGTGCCGAAGTTCAAGGTCCAGACTGGCGTGCAAAGCAGGGGCATATTGCCGAAGTAATGGCAAGAAATGTTGCATTTAACTTAGATGCAAAACTTAAGGGAAATAGTGATAGAAAAGGCTATAAAGAGCATTTAAATATACTATGTGTAATGGATAGTGGCGATGGTGCTGCGTTTGTTTACAGAAGCAACAAAGGTGGTAAAATGATTCCAATGCCTGTAATTGGACACTGGCTTAAAAAGGGTTGGGGTTGGTACTGTAGAAACTCTAAACTTGGCAAAATTCCTAGAATTCCAGGGATGTAAATTGCAAAAAATCTGGAAGCTTAAAGCACAAAGCTAAAAGCTTGCACTATTTCATTTCTCTGAGAGAGTGTGAGAAAACTTAGCATTTCTTACAGTCTCTACGGCTACTACTACAGATTTTTTTATACACATCTCACCTCGTCTCGTTTTCTCAAAAGTTAAGATTATTTATTAGTGCGGTCATAAAGTCAAGAAATGAATATAGAATATTTAACTTCTTGGCATTTAAAGTGCTTCTATATTACTTTAACCCAAATTTTGCACTAGAGATTAACAACCTTTAGCAAATCATTTGCTCTAGGGCATTTACAAAAATCCATCAATTAACCTTCGGGTTAACCTCAAGATTTTTGCAAACACCCTAAAACAAAGCATTTGCCAAATCTTTGCTAATTCTATTGCAAAATTTGGGTTTAACTATTCTTTTTCTTTTAAAAATTTTATATGCATTATATTTACAATACATATACTATATGTTACTTTATAAATAAAATATTATAAATTAAATATATTTATTTTTATAATTAGTATAATTTACTAAAAGTTATACTATAATACAAGTATATTTTATTTATTAAAGGTGGCTTCTATGAAAATTCTATTTATTATATTACTACTAATTGCTACGGTTGATGCCAAAGAGTTAAAAACTATGTTTATAAAGACTTTTGGCGGTTCAGATATGGATATAGCTTATGGCGGGCTTGCTTTAGATAATGGTGGTGCAATGATAGTAGGAGAGTCTAAATCGTTTGGTAGTGGCAAGAGAAATGAGATGGTAATTACTAAGATAGATAAAAAAGGAAAAACAGTATTTCAAGCTGTTTTTGGAGGCAAAGGCAAAGATGGAGGGAAGGCCGTTGTTAAAACTACGGATGGTAATTTTTTAGCAGTTGGTTACAGTGAATCTTTTACCAAATATGGCGATAGAGATATGTATATAGTAAAGTTTTCTCCAAAGGGTAAAAAGATTTGGTCTAAAACTTTTGGTGGAGAGCGAGATGATGAAGCGTATGATGTTGTAGCAACAGGAAATGGTGGGGCACTTGTAGTTGGATATACAGAGAGTTTTGGGCATGGTAGTAAAGATGCATATGTTCTATTTATAGATAAAAATGGCAAAAAGATATGGAGTAAATTTTTAGGTGGCGAAGATGATGATGAAGCTAAAAGTGTAGCTTTAACCAAAGGTGGTTTTTATGTTGCAGGTTATACCGAAAGTTTTGGTCATGGCGGTAAAGATTTCTTTTTATTAAAATACAATGGCAAAGCGAAGTTGCAATTTGTAAAAGCTTATGGTGGAGATGATGATGACATAATAAATAGTGTAACTGCAACAAAAGATGGTGGATGTGTAATTGCAGGTGCTACAAGCTCTTTTGAAAGTAAGCATGGCGATATAGATATTATAAGATACTCTGCAAATGGTAAGATGCAGTGGCATAAAATTTATGGATTTAAATCAAAAGAGTGGGCTAACTCAGTAATACAGATGGCTAATGGTGGCTTTATAGTTGCTGGAACTACTAAATCTTTTGGTTTTGGTGATTTTGATTTTTATATTTTGCAGTTAAATGATAAAGGGAGTTCACAGTGGGCTAATGTATATGGTGGTGATGATAAAGATATTGCACACAAAGTAATTGCTCTAAAAGATGGAGGTTACTTAGTAGTTGGGCAGACAGAGAGTTATGGAAGTGGCGATGAAGATTTTATGGAAGTAAAGTTAAAGTAGCAAGATGCCAAAGTTAGAAAAAGAGAAAATAAGAAATATTGCTGGGTACTTAGCAAAAGCTTTCTTAAATAATCCTATAACTATTGTTTTGATTGTATCTATCTTTATTTTGGGGTATCTCTCTTTGGAGGTAATGCCACGAGAGGAGGACCCGCAAATTCAAGTAAGCGGTGGTTCAGTAATTGTTATGATGCCAGGTGCTACAGCTAAAGAGGTAGAGAATGTTATAGTAAAACCGCTTGAGAGAAAGATACGCGAAATAAAGGGCGTAGAGAATGTATATAGTACAGCTATGAATAATGTTGGAATGTTAAATGTGCAGTACTTTATTGGAGAGAACCGAGAGGATTCTAACTTGAAGCTTTACGATAAGGTTATGCAAAATATGGATAATATGCCACAAACTGCATTTGCCCCACTTGTAAAACCATTCGATATAGATATAGATGTACCTGTTCTGACAATAGCATTTTATAGAAAAAATAGTAGCAAACTATCGGATATTAAACTTTTTGATATTATAAAAGATTTACAGCAAGATATTAATGCTATTGATAATGTGGCAAAAACTACGCTAAAGGGGATAAAAAAGCCACAATATAATGTAGAGATAGATTTAGATAAACTCTCTGGTTATCATATATCTTTAGGGCAAATTGCGGCTTCTATTAAGTCTATATCGGTTAATGCACCAGATGTTGATACGCCTTCGGAAGATGGTAAGATTATTGTATTTGGCATACAAAATGCTATAGATAGTGTGCAAGATTTACAAAATTTAATAGTAGCACAATATAAGGGTGCACCAATATATTTAAAAGATATAGCAAAAATTAGCTGTAGTTACAATATACAAGACCCACAAGAGTCATTAATTTATTTTAAAGATAGTAATGGAACAAAATATTATAAACAGCAAGTAACTCTAGCCGTTTCTAAACTAAAAGGTACAAATGCAGTTGTTGTTGTAAAAAAAGTTTTAGAGTATCTGCATACAAAAGATAGAATGCTTAAAAATTTGGGAATTGGGTATATAACTACAAGAGATTATGGAAAGAGAGCAGACGAAGCGGTAAATGAGTTAATGCACCACTTAATAATTACAATTTTTATAATTTCTGCAATTTTAATTCCATTTTTAGGTTGGCGAGAAGCTTTGGTTGTAACTATTGCAGTGCCTATGATTATCGCAACTACACTATTTATTGCATATTTAACAGGGCAGACTATTAATAGAATTACGCTATTTGCATTTTTGCTAAGTTTAGGGCTTATTGTAGATGATGCAATTATTGTAATCGAAAATATTCATAGGCGTATGCATTTACAAGAGTGTCAAGAGCAGAGTTTTGATGATTTAATTATCTTAGCAACAGATGAGATTGGACCATCTACAAATATTGCAACAATAGCAATTATGCTTACAATGATTCCAATGGCATTTGTTGGTGGTATGATGGGGCAGTTTATGTTACCAATACCTTTAAATGTACCTGTTGGGCTTGCAGTTTCACTATTTGTTGCTTATGTGTTTACCCCATATTTAGCAAGAAAACTTATAAAAAGACATACCCTACATGACGAGATGAGTGCTCATTTTGAGAAAAAGAGTATGCTTAGAGTAGTGTTAGATTTAGTTTTTTTAAACCTAAAAGAGATGTATCAAAAGATAAAGAGTAGAGTATGGAAAAGTTAGAAAAATTATTATACGATATTTTAAGCTCTAAGAGAAAAGAGTTTATTGTAATACTTCTTATTGTTATCTCTTTAATTGTGGCGGTTATGATGTTCCCAACTAAGTTGGTTCTTGCAAAAATGCTACCTGGAAAGAGTGCAAATACATTCTCTATATATGTAGATTTACCTATAGATAGTTCGGTAAAACAGACCAAAAAGGTTACAGAGTGTATTTTATCGAATTTGGAAGATGAAGATGAGATTGTAAATGTAGATACATTTATAGCACAAGGTGCTCCACTAGATTATGCTGGTTTAGTTAAAGGTAGTGCCTTTAAGAGAATGAAATATCAAGCAGAGATGGTTGTAAATTTAACAGATAAAAATGAGAGAGATGAACCATCTTATGCAATGGTACATAGAATCCGTCCTATTATTCAAAAGAGATGCCAAAATTTGGTAAAGGGTACTAGTATAAAGTTTATAGAGATGCCATCTGGTCCTCCAACTTTGGCAACTATTGTTGTGGAGTTGTATGGAAAAAATGAAGATACGCTAAGATACACAGCAAAAAAGGTAGCAAATGTTTTAAAGAGTACAAATGGTTTGGTAGATGTCGATATTATGATGGATAAAATTTATAAAAAATTTAAATTAATTCCAGATAAAGATAAGATTATAAGAAGTGGCTTGAGTGTAGAGCAGGTGAATAAGATTATCTATCTTGCATTCAAGGGTGGTAAAGTTGCATATAAAAATACAGCCAATCAGCAAGACCAAATTCCAATATTTTTGAGGTTAAACAATAAATCCAGAGTAATCGAGCAAAAAAGCTTAGAAGACATTAGCAATAAATTGGGAACACTTAGGTTAATGAATAGATATGGACAGATGATACCAATAAAAGAGATTGTTCGTATTGTTAAAGATGACTCTAGCCCAACAATTTATCGAAAAAACTTAAAAGATATGATACGAATTACAGCAGAGTGTGATATGGTAAGCCAAGTCTATCCATTATTAGACGCTAGAGATAAAATTTTAAAAGAGTTAAACGAAGATTACAATGTAACAAAGGTAACTGGAGTATCTACATATATGTTTGATTTAGTGCTAAAAGATAGAAGTAGTGGAGACAATATGCTCTTGAGATGGGATGGAGAGATGAAAGTAACACTAGATACCTTTAGAGATTTAGGAGGGGCATTTATAGCTGCACTTATTTTAATGTTTTTATTAATGGTTGTCTATTATAAATCTTTTGCGTTGAGTGGCATTGTACTTGTTGCTAGTTTTTTATCGATTATAGGGGTTATATTTGGGCACTACATTACAGATTTAGTAACTATGGCAATTAATAATACCCACTTCTTTTTAACAGCCACATCGTTAATTGGATTTATCTCTCTAATGGGAATTAGTGCTAGAAGTTCGCTTTTGCTTATAGATTTCTCTAAATTGCAAATATTAGATGGCAAAGAGAAAAAAGTTGCCATTGCTAACTCTACAGCGACGAGAGCGAAACCAATATTGCTAACAACATTAGCCATTATTTTAGGTTCAGCCCTGCTGGCAACAGACCCAATATTTGGAGGCTTAGGAATAGCACTTATTTTTGGAAGTATAGCTTCTAGTATAGTATCTATATTCTTAGTGCCAATTTTAATTAACCATACAAAAGTGATAGATGATTTATGTAAAAAAAAAGGGGGGAATTAAAAGAGCATAAATAACTTGCAGGTGCTTAAATGGTATTGAAGAAGATTTATATTGCCCTTAAGGAACTTACTTTCGTAAATTGTAGTAAATTTAAAGCTTACAATCGCCGTCATTCCAAGCGTCAGCGAAGAATCTAGTTTAAACGACTGTAAAGCTAAGTGCTTATCTAGGTAGTTTAAGTTAGATTCTTCGCTTAACTCAGATGACGGCGTTGGTGAATATTCTCTTTTTTTCAGGCTTTGTATTTTATATCCATTTATTAACATTGAAAGTGCCATTAGCTTCAGTCGTGTAGGGTCGATTTATCGACCAATAATTCAGATGAATGTCTATTTTATAGTCTGGTATGGGTATATAGTTAAAAGTCATTAGATTCAAAATCTTCTAGTGCTGATTGATCCTCTTTGGGTTCTTTGTATTGAATTGTTAATTTTGCATACATTCCGGGATAGATTAATTTATTGTCTTTTTTAAATCTTACAATAAGTGTAAAAGTGTGTGACATTGGGTTTGCACTTGGTACTATTGTTTTGATGTATCCAATGGTTCTATGATGAATTGATGGTATTGATATTTTTACTTTACTCCCAATTTTTACCTTTAAAAGGTCTGATTCTGCTATTTGGGCATCTATCTCTAAATGCTTTAAATCTACTAAAACCATAGTTAGCATCCCAGGGGCGATTAAATCTCCCACGCGAATTCTTTTTTGAACTATTATTCCATCGTTTGGAGCTTTGACTTTTAAGTAATTGGATATTGTGGCAATTTGCTTAACTTTAGATGTAGCACTCTTTACCATAGCTTTTGTAGCAGATAGACCCGCTTCGGTGTTTTCTGCGGCAATTTCTAAATCTTTTAGAGAAGCTATGTTATTATTTTGTAACTTTAGGCGTCTTTTTTCTCTGTTTATATTTCTAAGTTTTGTTCTATACATATCTACCATTATTTCTGCTTGCTCTAGTGCCAAATCTGCTTGGTTTTTTAATATATCGAACTCTGCTGACTCTAATTCATAAAGTGTATCTTCTCTTTTTACTTTATCTCCAATGTCAAAGTTTATCTTTTTTACATAACCCATATATCTAGCACCAATCATCTTTTGGTTGTTAGATATGACAGTGCCTGTAATTGATAGTTCTTTTGCATCTATGCTAGCAATTAATAGAAAAAATATAATTAATGTTCTCATTTTAGTATATTCCTAATATTTTGTTCTATAGCATCAGGTACAGAAGATATAGACATAAATTGAGACATCTTAAGCATAGGATACGAGATAGCAATATAGTATTTTGGGTCTAAAATCTTTGCAGTACCTTTCTCTATAATTAAAGGGTAAGGTAACAAGCTTGCATTGTTGGTGCCGATTTTATTTATAAATTGCTCACTGTTTAATTTTATGCCAAGTATATAGTGATTATTATCTATTTTTTGCTTGAATATAATACTATTTTTGTGCACTTTAGATAATAACTCTTGAGCATTCGAGCCTTTTGCAACGGTTATCATATCTTTATAGTATGGCATTCCAAACATAAATTGATATTTTGGAAGTAGTGAGCTTTTTAATTTATCTTTAGAAGTTTTTAAATCATTAAAAGCAGAGTTAATATCTTTTAAGAGTTCTTTAGCTTGCTTCTCATTGTATGAATCTTGCATAAAAGCTTTTGCAAAATATATAGGGTTCTGAATAGATACAGTTTTATTTTTGTTATCTACCAAAGCTCGTAAATTAGCTATAAAACTACTCTTTGTAGCCATATTTTGTAGAGTTTTATTTGTAAATACAATAGATTTTAAATTGCTATTTATCTGCTCAGTTGCTAAAATTGTAAATCCTGCTTTTTTTAAAGCATCTTCTACATTGCCTTTTAGTGGAGCTCTTAAATATGTGCTAACTCTTCCAAACTCCTCTAATCCTACTATTTTTTTACTCTCTTTGCTTTGATTGTTATCTTTTGTAATTTTTTTCTTTGGCTTTAGTTCTATTGGCATATCCATAGATAACTGTTTAATCTTATCTTCTTTTATTTTGCTACTACCAATAGTTACAACTTGTGGTACTTTAGGAACTTTTGGTACCTTTGGTAATTTTATTACTACGGCGTCTTTTGGTATTTTTTTCTTTTGTTTTACTTTTTTAAGTTCTTTTTTTGTAGTATCTATGCTCTTCTTTTGTGTTAATTGACTCTCTAAACTCTTAATTTTATTTTCCAAAGATGATATTTGCGATTTACTGCTTTGTTTATATTGAGTGTATTCCCTATTTTGCATATAGAATAGATACGCTAATCCAGCTATAATAATTAAAAAAATTGCATAAGTCACTATTGATGCTCTTCTCATTATACTCTCCTGATTTAATTTTTTATATAAATTTCTATTCACATAAAAAATTAAATTAATAACTTCAGTTTATAACTCAGGGTTAGATAGTATGAGCATCAAAGCTCATACTATTTTAATTTTTAGAAAAGAGTATTATTTTTTCTTTACTTCATCTTTCTTGTCAGCAATATCATGAGAAACATTTTTAGTGCTGTCGTTGGCATTGTCGCTAACTTTTTCAGTGCTATCTTTCATATCGTGTGATACAGTTTTAGTACTGTCATTAGCATTGTCGCTAACCTTCTCAGTGCTATCTTTCATATCTCTTGATACTGATTTTGTGCTATCATTAACATTGTCGCTAACTTTGTCTGTACTATCTTTAATATCATTAGATACAGTTTTTGTACTATCATTTAAGTTATCACTTACTTTATTTGTACTATCTTTAGCGTCATCTGCTATTCTTACTGCACTATCTTTCATCTCTTTAGATGCTACAGATGCACTATCTTTTAAATCTGTAGATACATTTGTAACACTATCTTGTGCTGAATCTGTTACTTCAACTGTTGTATCTCTTGCATCTTTACTAACATTTGTAACACCTTTTTCGCCACTTCTTACAGTCTCTACTTCACTGGTCTTTAAGTCATCAGACATTTTTACTGTAGAGTCTTTTACATCATGGCTAACATTTGTTACAGTTCTTTCTGCACTTTTACTTGTCTCTACTGCTCCATCTTTCATAGCTTTTACACTATCTTTTGCATCATGACTCATAGATTTAACTGTGTCTTTCATATCAGACATCATATCACCAAAGCTAAAGTTTGCCATTGCCGGGCTTAAAAGAGTTGCAACAACTCCACTTATTAATAGTACCTTTTTCATTCATTTCTCCTTCGATTAGTAATAAATATAATTTATTGTAACTTTTAATTCTTATCTTATTCTTAAAAATAACTTTTCTTAATTAAACTATTTAATAATTATTTATTATTAAGCATTTTGTAACATTATGTAGCATATAATAATTTTAATATAATATTATGGAGGATGATAATGAAAAAAAGTGTATTAATACTTACTGTAGCAGTGTTTAGCTTGTTTGGAGGTAGCTATACCCAAGAAGATAGAATTAAAGATATGCAAAATATGGCAACATATATGACAAAAATACAGAATGGTTTTTTCTATAATAATTTTGATATGATAAAACTAGGTGGTGCAAAAGTTGCTGATATTATAGAAAATGTTCAACCTCCTCTATCTGAAAAAGAGGAGAAGGATGTAATGACAAGGTTTATGAATGATAAAGTAAAAATGACAATGAAAATTAAAAACTCTATAAGAAGAAAGTTAGAAAGAATGATAGAAGAATTCTCTAAAGGCGATAAAATCCAAGCTCTTCAAAACTTTACAGGAGTTACGAAAGAGTGTATGAAGTGTCATACTAAACTTAGAAAGTGGTAACTTTTAAACTTTTAGTATCTGAAGCCCCAATTCTAAGATTTTTCAAGTTATTTCATAGTCTCTGAAAATGGGAATTCACAATTTGAACTATCTATTTTTAGAGATGCCCTATAGAATCTTTAACTTGATGGCATTGTAGGAAATCTCTATTTTAAGCCCAACTCTTCTATGCAAGATACGCAATAGATAGACTCTGGCATTAGTTTTAGTCTCTCTATAGCAATCTCTTCTTCGCACTCTTTGCAAATGCCATACTCTGGAGTGTCGATTTTTAAGTAAGCTTGTTTTAACCTGTTTAAGCGTTTTGTACCCTCTTCGTAACGCTGTATATGGATACTCTGGTCTAGCTTGAAGTTGAGGTGTGCAACTTTATCGCTTGGTCCTTTACCTCTTTCTGGATATAGTGCTTTTTTAATTGTGTCTATTTCGGCACTCAACTCTGCTATCTGCTCTTCTATATTTTTTTTAAATGCTTCTTTCTCTTGAATAGTCATATTTTTTCCATATTTTTAAAGAAATTTTATCATATTGTGGCTATATTTAAAGTAAATAGCAATCCAAAGAGTTCCTTTTTGAGTTGATAATACTTTATGCTTCGTTTTTGCGGGGATATATAAAGTATCACCTTTTGTTAGTATCTTGTTTTTCCCATTTATCTCAAGGGTGGCTATACCCTCTAATAAAATTACAAATTCGTCTTCTTTTTGGCAGTACTCTTTATTTTCTAATTTATCAGAGCTTACAATTCTTTCTATTTTTATATTTTCTTTCTTTAGTAGGGTAGTAAAATCTTCGCCTGTGTTTGGGGTTATGTAGTCGTATATGTTCATATTTAATCCTTACTTTGGGCTGGAGAGTAGGGTGTGCTATCTTAGCGAAGCTTTTTTGTTGCTAAATGTGTGGTGAGGGCACCACACTCTACTTTAAACTTTTTACTTCAAACTTTCAACCTAATCAAAAACTCATACTAATAGCATCAATATCTCTCCAGTTTAAACTTTTTTTGCTACTCTCTTTTCTTGCCAAAATATGCTCTATATATCTTGCAAACATATCGGTTTCTATGTTTACCTTTGTGCCTTTTTTATAGTTTTTTATAAGGGTGTTCTCTAGCGTGTGGGGTATTATGGTTAAACGGAAGCTATCTTCGTAGACTTCGTTTACTGTTAGAGAGACGCCATCTATTGTTATAGAGCCTTTTGGCACTATATATTTTATCTGCTCTGGTGGCACTTTTATATAGAAATCTACACCATTACCGTGGTTGTCTATTTTGCTAACTTCACCTATTGTATCTATATGCCCTTGGACTATATGTCCTTCGAATCTATCGCCCATCTGCATTGCTGGCTCTAAGTGTACTTTGCCTTGAAATTTGCTATCATTTACTATGCTTCTTGTTTCGCTTGCTACATTTAGGTAGAAACCGCCGTTAAAAGTTTCGGTAACTGTAAGGCATACACCATTTATTGCTATTGAATCACCAACTTTAGCTTTATATTTTGATACTACTTTTAACTTGCCATTATTGAAGCTTTCTATTTTTGCTACTTCTCTTATTAACCCCGTAAACACACTTGAACCTTTTTTCGTTATAATTGCGATAATTAAATTATTTAATAATTATAGCAAAATAGGTAAAGATATGGCTAAAGAGTATGATGTAATAGTAATAGGTGGCGGACATTCAGGCATAGAAGCGGCTAGTTCAGCGGCTAGAATGGGTGCAAAAACACTGATGATAACAATATTGGCAGAGCAAATTGGTGCGAGCTCTTGTAACCCTGCTATTGGTGGTTTGGCAAAGGGACATTTAGTTAAAGAGATAGACGCCCTTGGCGGAGAGATGGCACTAGCAACCGATAAAGCAGGTTTGCAATTTAGAATACTAAACGCCTCTAAAGGCCCAGCTGTGCGTGGAAGCCGTGCACAGATAGATATGGATAGATACAGAATAGTTATGCGTGATAGACTATATAGTATTGATAATTTGGATATAAAGCAAGAGATTGTTGAGTCTCTAATTTTAGAAGATGGCGAGGTAAAGGGTGTAACTACTCAGCTTAAAAATGAGTATTTAGCACCAAAAGTTATTGTAGCTAGTGGAACATTTTTAAATGGGCTTATACATATTGGTGAAGTTCAGCAACAAGCGGGAAGACAAGGGGAGTTTGCATCTATTTCGCTGGCTGAGCACCTTAGAAGTTTGGGCTTTAGAATTGGTAGACTTAAAACTGGAACTTGTGCAAGAGTTGCAGGCGATAGCATAGATTTTAGCCAATTAGAAGAGCAGGGTGGTGATAATCCGCCAATGCCATTTTCGTTTAGAACTAACAAAGAGAGTTTTAACCCTACACAACTGCCGTGTCATATGGCTTATACGAATGAGATAACACACCAAATTATCGAAGGAAATTTCGATAGAGCTCCACTATTTACAGGACAAATTGATGGTGTGGGTCCAAGATACTGCCCAAGTATCGAAGATAAAATTAACCGATTTAGCGAGAGACCACGCCACCAGATATTTGTAGAGCCACAAACGCTAGAGTCGAATGAGTATTATTTAAATGGTTTAAGTACCTCTTTACCAACTGATGTTCAAGAGGCGATGATTCACTCTATGAAGGGCTTAGAGAGTGCTAGAATTATTCGTTACGGTTATGCTATAGAGTATGATTACATCGACCCTACGGAGTTAAAGCATACTTTAGAAACTAAAAAGATTAAAGGGCTTTACTGGGCTGGGCAGGTAAATGGAACAACCGGCTACGAAGAGGCGGCAGCACAAGGGCTTATGGCAGGAATAAATGCAGTACTATCCTTACAAGGTAAAGAGCCGTTGGTTTTAAGAAGAGACGAAGCATATATTGGTGTTTTAATCGACGATTTGGTAACAAAAGGAACAAAAGAGCCATACCGTATGTTTACAAGCAGGGCAGAGTATCGCTTGCTTTTAAGAGAAGATAATGCACATATTAGATTAATAGATTATGCTAAAGAGTTAAATTTAATAGACAACGATTTTATAGAAAAAGTAGAGAAGTTAAAGAGCGATATTAATGAAGCCTTAAATTATTTGAAAACAACATTTGCAACACCTACAAAAGAGTTCAGTACTAAATTACAAGAGCTTGGTGAAACTAAAATAAATGATAAAACAGCATTTATTGATATTATTGCTAGAATTAAAGAGCCAACTATAGAGAAACTTTTAGCACTTGTACCAGAGTTTGAAAAGTATGGTAAAGAGGCCTTAGAACAAATATTAGTAGAGGCAAAGTATTACCGTTATATCGAAAAACAGCAGAATCAAATAGATAATATGCAAAATATGCTAAAAGTTAAAATACCACAAGATTTTGATTACTCTACTGTGCAAGGCTTAAGCAATGAAGTAGTAGAAAAGTTACAAAATGCTAATCCGCCAACACTACATAGTGCATCTCTTATTAGTGGTATCACACCAGCAGCTTTAGAGATAATTCATGTATATATAAAAATGCGACAAAGGGGTAAATAGTGGTATATTTGTACGCTTATACAAACCATAAAGAGAATTTAGATGCATTGCGTAGAGCAAAAGTAATTTATGATGCTTTGCAAACAGAGGGCATAGAGTGCGAGCTTCTGCTTAATGATTATAGAGCACAACTACTTGCCAGAGATTGGGGCTTGCCACTTGCCACCACAATAGAGACGATAAAAGATATAGATGCAGTTGCAACAATAGAAGATATTATAATTATAGATTCACCAGAAGAGTTAAATGGAAAAGTTCTAGAATATTCAAACTATTTCAAAAAGGTTATTTATATAAAAGATATTTGCAGTGATTTAGTGCTTGAAGGTGCAGAGATTATCGAATTAAGTGAAACAGAGAATCTGTTTAGTCTAGTAGCTGGAGTAAAAGAAGATAAAAATTTATTTATTTATGGTGATAGTGATTATGATAAAACTATAATTAACAATTTAGAAATCTTTAAGAATAAAAAATTAGATTTATACTGGGGGAACTATTTTTTTGTTAAATATGAAGATATACTTGAAGAAGTTTTTAACAAAATTATAGAGGCAGAAGAGTATTATGATGCCATTTCAGTGTATCAAAATATTATTACTTCTGATTTACAAATTGCAATTGAAGCACAAGTAAATGGTGCTAATGTAAGCTATTTAGCACTTAGTGATATGGATAGTTGTAGAGTTGAGATATTAGATAAGTTAAATATTGATATATTTAAAGATAATATAACTATTACTGATAAAATTAAAAAAGACAATACTATTATAAAAAATATAGATACACAAATAGTAAAAATAATAAAAAGTTATGTGTGAAATAACTTCACACAAACTATGATTATATACTACGCTTTATTGCTTCTTACAACTCTATTTAATAAAAATAAACTTATAATATATCGTTAATCAATTTATCTTAGAAAGGATGCTTATGAGCGATAGAAGAGACTTTATGGGCATGGCTCTTGGTGGATTTGCTGGACTTGGTGCACTTGGTGTACTTTATGCAGCTAAACGAACTTGGGATCCATTGCCAAGCGTAAAGGCAGGAGGATTTACAACATTAGATTTAAGTAATGTTCCAGAAAACACTCTAGTAGTAGAAAAGTGGCGTGGAAAACCTATTTTAATTATTAAAGTAGCTAAAAATGCTAAACCTAATGTTGCACCTAATGGCAATAATGAAAATGCATATGATGACAAGCGTCTTATTACTGTTGGTGGACACAAGTATATGATAGTAGTAGGTCTTTGTACACATTTAGGTTGTATTCCAGACTATTTTCCGGAAAAAAATAAATTTATTTGTCCTTGCCACGGTGGACAATTTAATGCTGCGGGAGAGGTACTTAAATCACCACCTCCAAGTCCACTTGTTATTCCGCCATTTAAAATTACGGGTACAAAAGTTGTTCTTGGCGAAGAGGGACCAGAGTATAAAAAACTATTAGCTGCTGGCGTAGTATCATAAAGGAGGTTAGGTAATGGCACATTTTGATCCTAATGCAAAACCGTTCTCTAACAAATGGATGAACGAAAGATTAGGCGTAGATACACTGAAAAAAGTATTATCTACTGAATATTGGATTCCAAAGAATATTAATTTCCTTTGGGCAATGGGTATGGTTTTAGCCGCTACATTTGGCGTGCTTTTAATAAGTGGTATATTCCTTTTAATGTATTATGTACCAACAACAAAAGAGGCATTTGACAGTGTTAACTATACTATTATGTCACAAGTTGGTTATGGTTGGTTATGGAGACATGTACATGGTGTTGCAGCATCTGTTGTTTTCTTAATTATATACATTCATATGTTTACAGGTATTTATTACGGTTCTTATAAAAGAGGTAGAGAGTTAATTTGGCTTTCAGGTATGTTACTATTTGTAAGTTTCTCTGCTGAAGCATTCTCTGGTTATATGCTACCATGGGGGCAAATGAGTTACTGGGCTGGTATGGTTATTACTAACCTATTTAGTTTAGGTTCATTAAACCTTAATGGGTTAGTTGAGTGGATTAGAGGAGACTATGTACCTGGACAAGCATTCTTAGGTAGATTCTTTATGCTACATGTTGTTCTAATGCCATTAATTATTATCGCATTAATTGTACTTCACTTTGGTACTTTGAGATTACCACATGTAAACAATAAAGATGGTGAAGAGTATGACTTCGAAGCAGAAGCAGAGAAGTGGAAAGCAGGTAAAAGAAAAGAGTCTAAAGTTATTCCATTTAATCCAGTATTCTTGAGTAAAGATGTATTTGTAATGGGTATTTACTTTATTTTCTTCTTCTATTTGGTATTCTACCATTTCGAATTTGCAATGGATCCTGTAAACTTTGACCCAGCTAATGGATTAAAAACACCTCCACATATTTACCCAGAGTGGTACTTCTTATGGAGTTATGAAATCTTAAGACCATTTAGTAAAAATATTGGTTTAATGGCGTTTGGTTTTGCACAAGTGATTTTCTTCTTATTGCCATTCTTGGATAGAAGTCCAAATGTTGCACCAGCAAATAGAAGAGGTATATTTAAAATTTGGTTCTGGTTACTATTAATAGATATGATTGGTTTAACAATTATGGGTAAATTACCTCCAGTTGATCCTTGGTCAAAAATTGGTGCTGTATTTGCTTATACCTTTATTGCACTTTGGATTGTGCTTCCATTTATATCTAAAATGGAAAAACCAGTAGGAGGTAAATAATGAAAGAATTAAAATTATTAGCAGTAGTAGTTTTCTTTACACTAATAACATATTGGGGTGTTGAGCCATTTGCTCACTCTCAAATGCATAAACATGTAGAGGGACATAATTTTGCATATCCAGATATTAAACCAAGTGGATTAAAAGGTGATGCAGCAAAAGGTAAAGCAGCAATAGCAGCTTGTACTAGTTGTCACGGTATTAAGTCTCAAGGTATTAAAGCACCTATGGATGCTCTTACAGCTTCAGCAACTTATGGTGTTAATCCACCAGATTTAAGTAATGTGGGTGCACTATTTGATACAAAATATTTAATAGCATTCCTACAAAATCCAGCACACGCAGCAAAAGCTAAAAAAATGGCTATGCCAGCAGGTATGGCAGGCACAGCACAAGGTGCGGCAGATATTGTTGCTTATTTAAAATCTATTGCACCAAAAGAGCTTAGTCCTAAAGAAGCATTTACAACAGCTTGTGGTAGATGTCACGCTAACAGATATGGAAAGTGGACTCAAATTGGTGATGTTCCAAAAACAAAAGGTAATATTAAAACTGGTAACGATATTGAATTAAGCAAGTTTAAAATGAATGTTGCTAAATATCAAGATAAATTAGCAGATTATATGGGTAAATTACCACCAGATTTATCTATTATTGCTAGAGCTAGAAGTGAGCACTACTTAAAAACTTTCGTAGAAGACCCTCAGGCTGCTCTTCCTGGAACTGCAATGCCTAGAGTTGGTTTAACAAAAGAAGGCTTCGAAAAAGTTGATGCATACTTAGAATCAACTGGTGACCCTAGTAAAGCTATGAGAGAAAAAACTGGACCATGGGTATTAGGATTCTTTGTAATCTTTACTCTACTAGCTTATGGTTGGTATAAATCTCAATGGAAAGGTTTAAAGTAATTCTTTAAATACTACCTACAAGCCTTGTGCTTGTAGATTCTACATTTAATATTTTCAATACTTATTTTTTTGACTAAAATCATCTAAATTATACCTATTTTTTGATACCCTATAATTGTTTAAAGGTAGAAGGCTGAAGGTAGAAGACTGAAGGAGATTGTATTTAATATTTCCTTCATCTTTCATCTTTCGCCCTTATACTTTATTTAATTATAGAAGGTTAATATGTTAATAGATGGACACGGTAGAACTGTTAATTATTTAAGAGTATCTGTAACTGAACGATGCAATTTTAGATGTCAGTATTGTATGCCGGAAAAACCCTTTAGTTGGGTTCCTAAAGAGAATTTACTTTCATTTGAAGATTTATTTAAATTTATAAAAGTTGCAATTGATGAAGGTATAAATAAAGTAAGAATTACTGGCGGTGAGCCATTGCTTCGTGAAGATTTAGATAGCTTTATAAAACTTATACACGATTATAAGCCAGATATAGATTTAGCACTTACAACTAATGGTTATTTGCTGCCAAATGTTGCACAAAGACTAAAAGATGCAGGATTAAAAAGACTTAATATATCATTAGATACACTTAAACCTGCAGTCGCTTCTCAAATTGCACAAAAAAATGTATTAGCACATGTGTTAGAAGGAATAGAAAAAGCATTGGAAGTTGGGTTTAAAGTAAAAATAAATATGGTTCCCCTGAAGGGTATAAACGATAATGAAATTATAAATGTTTTAGAGTATGCTAGAGAGAGAAATATTAGAATTAGATTTATAGAATATATGGAAAATGTGCATGCTAATAGCGATATACAGGGAATGCATGGCAGAGAGATTTTAAGTGTAATTAAAAATAAATATACTATTAAAAAGGTTGGTAGAACAGTAAATAGTCCAAGTTTTAATTATGAAATACAAGAGAATGGATATATTTTTGGATTAATAGACCCACATAAGCACGACTTTTGTGAAGACTGCAATAGAATCCGTTTAACTGCTGAAGGACATTTAGTACCTTGCCTTTATTTTGAAGAGGCACAGAGTATTGCTGAAGCTGTAAAAAATAACGATATAGAAAAAGCTAGCTATATTTTAAAAGATGTGTTAGCAAATAAACCAAAAGAGAATAAATGGGGCAGTGAAGAGGATAGCGACAATAACTCTAGCCGTGCATTTTTTGAGACAGGTGGCTGATGTTTTATATTGTAGAAGAGTTTTTTTCTATCCAAGGAGAAGGCAAATATGCGGGATATCCATCCTATTTTCTTAGAACTGGTGGTTGTAATTTAAGTTGCCCAGGGTTTAAAACAGAATATTTAGCAGATGGAACAAAAAAATTGGGTTGCGATACATATTTTGCAGTAGATAGAAGCTTTGCAAAAGAGTGGCACTTAATAGATAATAGTGAAAGTATGATTAAGCATTTGGAAAATGAGTTTAATAAAATAGGCTACAATCCACATGTAATTATAACTGGTGGAGAGCCATTACTTTATCATAAAGATAGGGTCTTTTATTCTATTGTAGAGTATTTAGTGAGTAGTGGCATTAAGGTTACTTTTGAAACAAATGCAAGTATAGAGATAGATTTTAACAAATTTCCAGTTTATAAAGATATAGTTTTTGCACTATCTATAAAACTCTCTAATAGTGGTGAGCCAAAAGATAAACGAATAAATTTAAAAGCCATAGAAGCAATTACAAAAAATTCAAAAGAGTATTTTTTTAAATTTACAATTAATAAAGATTTAATAGATAGAAGTGCTAAAGACGAAATAGAAGAGATAAAAAAAATAGCTCCAAATTCACTAACATATTGTATGCCAGTAGGTGAATGTAGAGAGAGTATATGGGGCAATGACGAAGCAGTATTTAACTTTTGCAAAGACAATAACTATATTTATAGCGATAGGTTGCACATTAGAGTATTTGATAAAACCCAAGGAGTTTAAGTAAGATAATTTATTGCAATATATTATCAGAGATGCCCTTAATTGCCATTAAGTTAAGGATTCTATAACCATTTACTGGAATTAATTATTAAATAAAATTGATAATCTGCCATCGCCGTCATTCCCATGAAAACGGGAATCTACAATCTTAACTGCCTATAAGTTACAATTTAACTTTTTTGACAATTTAAACTGTGGATTCCCACTTTTGCTGGAATGATGCAGTGGTTAGCTTTTAGCTTTGTACTTTAAACTTATTACATTTTATGGAGTTAAAAATCTTAACTTAATGGAGTTGGAGATGCCCTTAATTTAATGGCAATGAGAGTAGCCATAAGGGCGTACTCTTACAGGAAATTTTAGTCTTGTAATAATAATGTGCGATGAGGGTACTGCACACCTCAGGTTCATAAGTCAGTATATGTAACTTAAGGTAACAATTAGGCTTCTTCACATTGGGGAATATTTAATTTGTGTAAAACTTTTTCTACAAATTCGCCTGGGATTCTTGAGTGTATATAAACTTCTTCGGAAAATTCTACATTGAATGTACCGCCGTTTTCGTTTCTTTTGTGGGTTACCTCTGGATAAACATCTAACTCGTGCTCTACGTCGCCTATTGTGTCGCAGATTACTGGTCTGTCTGCTTTTTCTGTATAGTCTATACTTAGGTTCATGTAGCCCTCTTCCATTTGAACTGTTGCTGAACGATTACTTTTTGACACTGTTTAACCTTTTTTGTTTGCATTTTACCAAATAAAAGATACATATTTTACTTAATAGCGTGTAGTTTCTTAACATTCTATTTTTTTATTTTAAATATGGGTAGAAATTATACAATTCTTATAGGTAAAAACAACTATAATAATCTTACTTTTAAATTAAGGAGAGCCAAAGTGAATGTACATGAGTATCAAGCTAAGCAGATATTTGCTGAATATGGTGTACCAACACCAAAAGGTAAAGTTGCACATAGCGTAGAAGAGGCTGTAGAGAATGCTAAAGAGCTAGGAGGACCTATTTGGGTTGTTAAAGCACAAATCCATGCAGGTGGGCGTGGACTTGGTGGTGGCGTTAAGCTAGCTAAGAGTTTAGATGAGGTTAAAGAGTTAGCAGAAGAGATTTTAGGAATGACTTTGGTAACTCACCAAACAGGACCAGAGGGTAAGCTTGTTCAAAAAGTTTATATCGAAGATGGTGCAGATATTAAAGATGAGTACTACTTAGGGATTGTTTTAGATAGAGCTAAAGAGATGCCAGTAATTATGGCTTCTACAGAGGGTGGTATGGAGATTGAAAAAGTTGCTGAAGAGACTCCAGAGAAGATTGTAAAAGTTGCAGTTGATCCAACTATTGGTTTCCAAGGTTTCCACGGTAGAGAGTTAGTGTTTGGTCTTGGTATCACAGATAAGCAAGAGCAGAGAAAGTTTATCGACTTTGCTAGTAAACTATTTAAAATCTATATGGATAAAGATGTAGAGTTAATCGAAATTAACCCATTAATTAGAACTGGTAGCGGAGATTTCTTGGCACTAGATGGCAAAATGGGATTTGATGATAGTGCACTATTTAGACACCCAGATATAGAAGCTATGAGAGATATTAGCGAAGAAGATCCAGATGAGAGAGAAGCTGGAGAGTATGGGTTAAGTTATGTTAGTCTTGATGGTGAAATTGGTTGTATGGTAAATGGTGCTGGTCTTGCGATGGGTACTATGGATACAATTAACTATGTTGGCGGAACACCTGCGAACTTCTTAGATGTTGGTGGTAAGGCAAATGCTGAGACAGTTGCAAAAGGTTTCGAGATTATTCTTAAAAATCCTAAAGTTAAATCTATTTTCGTAAATATCTTCGGTGGTATTGTAAGATGTGATAGAATTGCAAACGGTATCTTAGAAGCTACTAAATTAGTAGATGTACATGTACCAGTAATCGTAAGATTAGATGGAACAAATGCACCAGAAGCAGCAGAAATTTTAAAGAATGCAAATATAGAAAATGTAATAGCTGCAACAGATCTTTTAGATGGTGCTAAAAAAGCAGTTGCTGCAGCTAAGGGTGAGCTTTAAGCTCAGCTGAGAGCTTAGAGCACATAGCGGAGAGCTGATTGTTTAAAAGTTTGAAAATTTGGGAAGCTTCTATGGAGTTGGTAGAGTTGATTTATGCCATAACTAAGAGTTTTCCTGCAAATGAAGCTTTTAATTTAGTTTCGCAAATTCAACGCTCGACTGTATCTGTTCCTAGCAATATTGCAGAGGGTAAAGGTCGTGGAAGCGACAAAGAGTTTAGGCAGTTTTTATATATTGCCAGAGGTTCACTTTTTGAACTTAGAACTCAGTTGGAATTGGCTAGAAGATTGAAATATATCGATAGCAATAAACAAATTATTGAAAAGATAGTTGAAGTTCAGAGTATGTTAAATACTTTAATCCAAAAGCTCTAAGCTCTTGGCTCTGAGCTCTAAGCTATTTTCGACAAAAGGAGAAAATAAAAATGAGTATTTTAGTAAATAAAGATACAAAAGTAATTGTTCAAGGTTTTACTGGTGGTGAGGGTACATTCCACGCTCAGCAGTGTATGGATTATGGTACTAATATTGTTGGTGGTGTTACACCAAATAAAGGTGGTCAAGAGCATTTAGGTAAGCCTGTATTCAATACAGTTGCTGAGGCTGTTGCTGCTACTGGTGCTACAGTTTCTATGGTATTTGTTCCACCTGCATTTGTTGCAGATGCTGTAATGGAAGCTGCTGATGCTGGTATTGAACTTGCTGTAATTATTACAGAGGGTGCTCCTGTTAAAGATATGATGTATGCTAAAATGTATGCAACTAAAAAGGGAATGAAGACAATAGGACCAAACTGCCCAGGTATTATTACAGCAGAAGAGTGTAAAATTGGTATTATGCCTGGTAACATCTTTAAAAAAGGAAATGTAGGGCTTATCTCTAAGTCTGGTACATTAACTTATGAGGGTGCTAACCAAGTATGTACTGAAGGTTTTGGTATCTCTACAGCAGTAGGTATTGGTGGAGACCCAATTATTGGTTTAAGTTACCTACAGTTACTACCAATGTTCGAAGCAGACCCAGAGACTGAAGCAATCGTAATGATTGGTGAAATCGGGGGAGATTTAGAGATTCAAGCTGCTAAGTATATTAAAGAGAATATCACTAAGCCAGTTGTTGCATTTATTGCAGGACAAACTGCTCCTAAAGGTAAAAGAATGGGACACGCTGGTGCTATTGTAAGTGGTAGTGCTGGTACTGCAAAAGAGAAGATGGAAGCACTAGAAGCTGCTGGTGTTAAAGTTGTTGTTTCTCCTGCAGAGATTGGTAAAGCTGTTAAAGAGGTTTTGAGTAAATAAATTTTTATTTTACAAAACTAACGCTTTATGATTTTATGGTGCGGTAAGGGTACCTCACCCCTACACCTAGCTTAAAGGTGCTATATAATGCCATTAAGTTAAGGAATTTCAACTCTATAAAGTGCACTAAGCTTAAAGCATAAAGCTAAAAGCCTGCCACCATGTCATTCCCGTGGAAACGGGAATCTACAGTTTAAATTGCCCAAAATATGCTTTCTAACTTTTAGGTAGTTAAAATCGTGGATTCCCACTCTCAAAGGAATGACGCAGTTGCTATCTTTAAGCTTTCGACTTTGACCTTAAAGCTAAGAAGTGAATGTAGAATCCTTAAGGGCACCTCTAAAAATAGGTAATACTCACAACATCTCTAGCTTTTCTCTAGGCTAGGCACATCTTTGAAGTACTAGCTGGGCTAATTCGAAAAGATGTAACGACGCATAGAGGAAAGCTAGAGATGCCCTTCGGGTTGGCAATGCAAACGCAATCTTGCACAAGATATTTAAGTCGTCTTAGCTTCGACTAGGACTCATAAATCTCTTGCACAATCTTACGTTTGCATTACCCATTGTGGGTATTACTTATTATTAGAGGTGCCCTTAACTTAATGTCGATGCCTCCTATTTGGATGAGGTTTCAACTCTACTTTATAAACTGTTACAAATTTCTACAATTTACTTTTTCCTAATTTACTTTTTTGATATGATATAATCCAATAAACTTCTCTATTCTCTCTATTTATACCATTAATCCATACTTTAGTTAAATTAACTGCTTCATTAGGTAACAAACTCTTATCTATTATATTTAAATTTATAATATTCATTTTATCATTATTGAAAGTTTGATATTCTCTATCTTAGTGATAGTGTCACTATAAATCAAAACTTTTAAATAAAGGGGAACAGATGTCAGTAATGAAAGCTCCTGAGAACACTCCTGTATGGACAAACGAAGATAGATGTAAAGCGTGTGATTTATGCGTTTCTGTATGTCCAGCAGGCGTTTTAGCAATGCGATATGAGCCTACTTCAGTATTAGGTGCAATGATTACAGTTTCTAATCCAGAGAGCTGTATTGGTTGTCAAGAGTGTGAGTTGGCGTGTCCAGATTTCGCAATTTATGTTGCAGATAGAAAAGAGTTTAAATTTGCAAAATTAACAGACCAAGCAAAAGAGAGACAGCAAAAAGTTGTTGAAAATAACTATATGGTACTTGGTGCATAAGGAGGAGAGTATATGAGTGAAGTAAGAGAAGTAATTTCAAGCGGTAATGACTTGGCAGCAAGAGCAGCAGTAGATGCTGGTTGTAAATTTTTTGCAGGGTACCCGCTAACACCTTCTAGTGAAGTAATGCATACTGTATCTGATTTACTGCCAGCAATCGGTGGTACAGCGATTCAGATGGAAGATGAAATTGCAGGTGTTGCAGCAGCTATTGGTGCAGGTATGAGTGGTGTAAGAAGTCTTACAGCTACAAGTGGACCAGGTATGTCACTTAAAGCTGAAAACTTAGGTTTGGCGCAAATGGCAGAAGTGCCTGTAGTTGTAGTAAATGTTATGCGTGGTGGTCCATCTACTGGTCTTCCAACTCGTGTTGCACAAGGTGATGTTGCACAAGCTAAAAACCCTAGTCATGGTGACTATAAATCTATTACACTATGTGCAGGAACACTTGCAGAGTGTTATACAGAGACTGTAAGAGCATTTAACCTTGCAGATAGATTTATGCAACCTGTAATTGTACTTTTAGATGAAACTTTAGGACATATGCACGGTAAAGCAATGTTACCAAGCGTAGAAGAGGTAAAAGCTGGTATAGTTCCAAGAAAAACATTTGATGGTCCGGCAGAAGAGTATAAGCCTTATGGCGTTGCACAAGATGAGCCAGCAGTACTTAACCCAATGTTTACAGGTTATAGATATAACTTTACTGGTCTTCACCACGATGCAGATGGTTTCCCAACAGAAGAGATAGAGACTTGTAGAAAACTAATTGATAGACTGTTTGCAAAAGTAGATGAGCACAAAGATGAAATTGAGCTTAACGAAGAGTATATGTTAGATGATGCAGATATTTTAATTATTGGTTACGGTTCTGCTTCTTTGGCAATTAAAGAGGCTGTTAATGAATTAAGAGAAGCAGGTATTAAAGCTGGACTATTTAGACCAATTACTCTATGGCCAAGTCCAGAAGAGAGACTTTATGAATTAGGTCAAAAATTTGACAAAGTTTTATCTGTAGAGCTTAACCAAGGTCAATATTTAGAAGAGATTCAAAGATGTATGGGTAGAAGAGACATTCAAAAACTTGTTAAAACTAACGGGCGTCCATTCTCACCAGCAGATATTATAGAGAAAGTTAAGGAGGTATTTTAACCATGGCTTTTAATTACGACGAATATTTAAGAACGAATAAGATGCCAACGCTATGGTGTTGGGGTTGTGGTGATGGTGTTATATTAAAAGCTTTTGTTAGAGCTATTGATAAACTAGGTATTAAAAAAGATGACCTTTGTGTTGTTTCTGGTATTGGATGTAGTGGTCGTTTCGGCTCTTATTTAGATGCTAACACTGTACATACAACTCACGGTAGAACTATTGCATTTGCAACTGGTATTAAGCTTGCAAATCCAGATAAGACTGTTGTTTGTGTAGCTGGTGATGGTGATGCACTTGCTATTGGTGGTAACCACACAATTCATGGTTGTAGAAGAAATATCGATTTAACTTTGATTTTAATTAACAACTTTATTTATGGTTTAACTAACTCTCAAACTTCTCCTACAACTCCACAAGGTTTCTGGACAGTTTCTCAAAAAGTTGGTAACATCGACCCAACATTTAACGGTTGTAAATTAGCAGAAGCAGCGGGTGCTAGTTTTGTTGCAAGAGAGAAAGTAACAGAGCCTAAGAAGTTAGAAAAAGTAATTCGTGAAGCGATTGCACATAAAGGTTTCTCATTTGTAGAGGCACTATCTAACTGTCATATTAACCTTGGTAGAAAGAATAAAATGGCAAATGCTATGGAAAACTTAGATTGGATTGACTCTATCACTATGCCTAAGAAAAAATGGGAAGCACTTAGTGATGAAGAGAAAGAGAATTATCTTCCAACAGGTATTTTAAAGCAAGATACAGAAGTACGCGAGTATTGCGAAAGTTACAAGATGGTACAAGATGCACATCAGGGTAAACGAGGCAAAATTACTCAAGATGACTTTAAGAAAAAAATATAAAGGCTGAACAATGAGTAGAATAGTTATGCGTTTTACGGGTGTTGGTGGTCAAGGTGTTTTACTTGCTGGAGAGATTTTTGCAGCAGCTAAAATTAAAGATGGTGGTTACGGTGTAAAAACTGCAACATATACATCTCAAGTTCGTGGTGGACCAACTGTTGTTGATATTCAGTTAGATGATAAAGAGATATGGTACCCATACGCGATTGATGGACAAATTGACTTTATGCTTTCTGTTGCTGACAAAAGTTACCAACTATTTAAAAGTGGAGTTAAAGAGGGTGGCACAATAGTAATTGAGCCAAACCTTGTTCACCCAACTGACGAAGATAGAAAAAAGTGGAATATTGTAGAGATACCTATTATTACAATCGCAAAAGAAGAGGTTGGTAATGTTATTACTCAATCTGTTGTTGCACTAGCGATTGCAAACACTTATACAAAAGCTTTAGATGAAAAAGTATTAGTAGATACAATGCTATCTAAAGTACCACCAAAAGTTCACGAGCTTAACTTAAAAGCTTACGAGCTTGGTAAAAAATATGCTCTTGAGAGTATGAAATAATTTTCTCTCGCTCCCAAATTCTCTCTCGCTCCCAAATTGTATTTGGGAGTGTATAGGGCTATTCTATCCAATTAAGCTAGTAATTTATGGGTATAAAACCTACTATATCCAAAATCCTATATCCTCAATCCTAACTTTCTATTAATATAAAATTAACAATTCTCTATTATAATAAATTTATTATATTTATAAGGAGAAGTGATGAAAAAAGCTTTGGTATTTTTAATGGTGGTGGTTTCGTTTCTGTTTGGGCAGATGAATGGTATGCCTGCAATGAAAAAAGGTATGAAGATGCACAATTTCCGTGCAGTTCCATTTAAAAAGGCTCAAATTTTGCAAAGAGGCACAGCAAAAATGTTTTGTCCTAAATGTGGTATGACTCTACCTATGTTTTATAAAACAAATCATGCAGCAAAAGTAGATGGTAAAATGCAACAATTCTGCTCTATGCACTGTTTGGTAGAAACTATGAAAAGTGGTGCCAAAGTTACTGATATTCAAGTTGTAGATAACAGTACATTAAAATTTATCCCTGTAGATAAAGCTTGGTATGTTGTTGGTAGTAATAAACCAGCTACAATGTCAAAGGTTAGTAAATACGCTTTCGGAACAAAAGAGGCAGCCGAGAAATTTGCTAAAGCAAATGGCGGTAAAGTTATGCAATTTAATGAAGTTTTAGCAATGGCAAAAAAAGCTTTTGATAAAGAGGCTAAAATGATTAAAATGAGACAAGCTAAAATGGCTAAAATGGGAGAGATGATTTATAAAAAGAAGTGTAAAGAGATTTCTCAAAAGTTTAATACTACTGCCCAAGCAAAAGCTTATATTAAAGCAAACAATAGTTGTGGTGGCTTAAAAGGTAAACCTCTACAAGCTGTTGGGCTTTACTTAAAAAGTAGATAGTTTACACATTGGCAATAAAGGTAGCTTAACCTTTGTTGCTTTATTTCATAATTAAAATCTTATAGTATTAACTTAGCGAAGTTCGCAGAGTAACGCTTTCCTAAAAATATCTTCGCCAAATTAGTACTATTTAATGGAACTATCTCCATTTTAAAGGTGCCCTACAATGCCATTAAGTTAAGGAATCTATAACTATATAATGGAATTGATTACTAAATAAAATTAATAATTTCCCACCGCCGTCATTCCCGTTAAAACGGGAATCTACAATTTTAACTGTCTACAAGTTGCAATTTAACTTTTTTGATAATTTAAATCGTGAATTTTCACTCTCAAAGGAATGACGCAGTGGCAAGCTTTAAGCTTTATTTCATTTTATGGAGTTAAAACTCTTAACTTAATGGGAATAATGCACTAATGTTAAAACTATTCTAAAGTAAAAGTTATTGTTAAGCAAATATGCATAGGATTTGGAATATTTGGGAAAGAGTATTTTGCTCTGTTTATTGTTTCTCTTGCACCTCTTTGTAAAAGTGTATGAGCTCCAGATGTGCTTATATTGCTGATGCTTCCAGATGGGCTTATGTTAAAGCAGGTGTAAACGCTTCCTTGTAGATTCATCTTTTTTGCAAGGCGAGGGTATACTTTTGCTTCGTTTATTGCTTGGTATATTTGTGCTTTTATATTTGGATTGTTAGTTGTTAGTGCTTGCTTATTAGTGACTGGGGTTTGTTTTTTTAAGAGACTTCTATATTTTGAACTTTTGGCTTTTGAACTTTTTTTTCTAGTTTTATGCTTTGAATTTTTAGCTTTTAGTTTTTTGCCTTTAGCCTTATGCTTTGCTCTTTTACTTTTTTTTCTACTTTTAGCTTTAACGTCCTGGTTCTTAGCTCTTTTATGGCTTTTAATTTTTCTTTTGTGTGAGCCTGAATTCTCTCTTTTTTTAAGTTTTGGTTTTTTTGTTTTAGTTTTTTGCTTTTTCTTTGCTTCTATAAGGCTTTTGGCTTGTAGCTTGTAGCTTGTAGCTTTTTTTTCTTGTGGCTGTTCTCTTTTGGCTTCTACTTTCGGTTCTTTTTTTGTTTGTAAAGTTTGCTCTTCTTTTGTTTTTATATCCTCTATTTTCTCTTTTTGCTTTAAGCTTTCAGCTTTCTTCTCGCTCTTAGCTCTTAGCTCTTGGCTCTTGGCTCTTAGCTGGCGTTTAGCCTTATGCTTTTCTATCTTAATCGAGTTAAGTGAAATTTTTTTAATATTTGAGTCTGTAGAAAAACTATTGTGTTTGAAAAAAGAGAAAACAAGTGCAACTGCAAGGCTATGAAGCAGTAGTGATATAAAAAATGCTCTACTCATTTTCTTTACTGACTATTGCAATATTGTTAAAGTTATTGGATTTAAGAGTATCTAAAACTTTTACAAAATTGTTAAAAGATGCATTTTTATCGCAATTTATCAAAAGAGAGTCATTTTTATCGAAACTTTTAATTTTTGTTTTAAAGTCATCGAATGCAAGTTCTCTGTTTTCTACAAAGAGTTTTCCATCTTTTGTAATAGTTATTGCAATATTTTTATCTCTTAATTGCTCTTTTGAACTCTTTGCTTTTGGTAAATTTACGGGAATCAATTTTTTTTCGATTAAAGTTGAAGTTGTAAGCACTATAGCTAAAAGCACAAGCATAATATCAACTAAAGGGATAACATTTAAAGAGTCAAACTTTTTAAGTGCCATATTCAACAAGCTTTGTTTCGATTTTTCTAACTAAAATATTATAAAGTACAGTTGCAATAATTGCAACAATTAAACCAGCGGCAGTAGTTTTTAATGCAAGAGCTAGGGATTCCATAATTTTATTTGCTGCCAAATTGCTTTGAGCCATGGTAATAAAGGTTTGCATAATAGCTAAAACTGTTCCAAGTAAACCAATATATGGTGCATTAGAAGCAATAGTCGCAATCGTAGTAAGATTATTGCTTAAGCGATTCTCTAAGAGTTCTTTTGTTTTAAACTCTTGCAAATTTACTCTTTTAAAATAAAAGATACGCTCAAAAAAGAGAGCCACGGCAATTATGCTCATTAGTAAAAGCAAGCCGATAATGCCGTAGTCTATAAACTCTTTAAGGTAGTGCATACTGCTCCTTAGAAACTATATTTAACATTTGCATAGATATATCTGCCTGGATTGTTTAGCCCAAGTTTTCTCTTTGCCCCTGTTGCTAAAAGTGTTAAGTCATTATAAGTATTTGAACTTTGATATGTCTTATCTAAAATATTATCTACTCCGAAAGTAAAGGTTAAATTAGAAGTCATAACTTTTTGGAATTTAAAGTTTGCAGTAACAAATCCTGGAAGATGCTCTTCGCCATTGTCTCCATCAAAGTCGTTCCAACTCTTTTGCCCTATGAATTCAAGACTTAATTTTGTGCTATCTGTTGGTAGATAATTTAGTGTTAATAAGCCTCTTAATGGGGTAATATCTGCTAAATCTTTATCTGTTTGATTTGGAAGAGGATGCTCTTTTTTGCCTTTAAGATAGTTTACCCCAAAATCTATATTGAATTTATCGTTAAAGATGTAGCTTCCGCTTAATTTAATACCGTAGACTTTTGCATCGATATTTACAAATTTATTTTTTGTTAGCTGATTGTCAAAGTATATATAGTTATCTAACTTACTATAGAAAACTTTTCCTTCGATATAGCCATTTTCAAAGCTCTTTTTGAGCCCTAAATCTATTTCTGTATTTCGAGTTTGTTTAAGCGTTGGTGTACCGTATAGTACTCCTTTCTTTTTAAAATAGAGTTCGCGACCATCTGGTACTCTGTGCGATACTCCAATACCTGCTAAGAGCTCTAAGCTTGGTGTAATGGTGATATTATCGTAAATATAACCGCTTATAGCATTATAGTTTGGATTGTTAAGTTTATCATCGCTAGAAATTTTTGTATTATCGTAACGAAGAGCTGTTTCGATAGAGTGGTTACCGATTTTTCTATTGGCTTTTACAAAAAGAGCACTGTTTTTTGTGACAGCATTATTGATACTATCACCATTTGGAATATCGTGTTTTTTATAGTAGCTCCCATCCCAAGTTCTACGGCTATAATCTGCACCGAGCTCAATTTCGGTAGAGCCAATATCGAAACTGTTTGTAATTTTTGCTCCATAAATTTTGCTATGCATATGGTTTACAACTTCGCCCATTTTTCCGTTGGAAGCATTACGATATTTGGTACTCATTGGATGGTCTACTTTAGAGTAGTAGTAGAGCATTTGAAGCTTTTTAGAGTAATCTCCTAAATTTTTAACTGTATATTTTACATTATATAGGTCGCTGTCATCTTTAATGGCATCCATTGGCGTATTTGGATAAAGTATATTGCTACTTCTGTTAGCTGTGTAGCTAAGTGCTAACTCTTGATTTTTTGTTGGGTAAAAATAGAGTTTTGAAAGTAGAGAAAATTTATCGTATGCATCCATATTTTCATACTTTTTTTGATATAGATTCATCTTCTGTGCACCGGCTTTTTTCATTTGGGCATTGAATTTGTCGCCATGACCATCTTTGTACTGCTGGCTATTCTCTCTTGAAATTGTTAAAAGAGCTCGTACTTTATCATTACCACCTTGAATTGTAAGCGACTCTTTATTTTGTCCAAAGCTTCCGTAATTAAAGTTTAACTCACCACTAAAGCCCTTTTGTGGAGCTTTTGTAACTGCTTTAACAATACCGCTTAATGTACCGAAATTCTTTACATCATACGGACCTTCGATTACTTTAATTGATTTAATATTGCTTGTAACAATATGCGAAATAGGCGGGTCCATTCTGTTTGGGCATCCACCGTATATTTTACCACCATCTATTGTTACATTTACATTATCTCGCTTCTGCCCACGCACAATAATATCGTTTGCAATACCACTTCTTCTGCTTATAACAATATCTGGGTCTTTATTGCTTAAAGCCTCTCCTAAATCTGCCGATTTTAACTCTTCTCCACTAATATCGTTAATATCAATACTGTTTAAATGCTCAACAACATTAACTCCTTTAAGCTCAATACTCTGTGCTTGTAGGGTTAAAACCGTAATAGCACTGATTAAAATTATTTTTCTCCTCACAATAATCCTTTAAAATAGAAATGAGTAAAATTATAAAATAAGATTGTTAATTTCATATTAATAATAAAATTTAATATTAAATTTAACTTTTACTTATATATTATATATTTTATAAATTTTAGATGGGGAATTAATTGTTTTTTATAAATAATTTTTGCTTTAGACATAAATCAATAGATTTTATTCTATTTTTAGTATAATAGCTACAAAAAAGGAAACTTAAATGGAGTTGCTTTTAATTGGTGCTGGTAATATGGGCTCAGCTATGCTTAAAGGATTTAGTGAGTTTAATGTAACTGTTGTAGAGAAGAGTGAAACTAGAGCAAAAGAGTTAAAAGAGCAGTTTAAAGGGGTAGAAGTATTAAGCGAAATACCAAATGTTTCTGGTAAAGTTGTAGTATTGGCAGTAAAACCACAAACTCTGCCTTTGTTAGAAGTTAGCGGAGAAGCAGAAGTGCTTGTTTCTATTTTGGCAGGAACGCCTATTGCTAAATTAAAAGAGAAGATTGATGCAAAATATTACATTCGTGCAATGCCAAATATCGCTGCACTGAATCTTAAATCGGTTACATCTGTTGTTGGAGATGTAGAGTTTAAAGAGCAAGCTTTAGAGATTTTATCTACTATTGGTAAAGCAATTTGGTTAAATAGTGAAAAAGAGTTAGACATTGCAACAGGGCTTGGAGGCTCTGCACCTGCATGGCTTGCTATTGTGGCAGAAGCTTTAGCTGATGGTGCAGTTAATTTAGGATTGCCTAGAGATAAAGCTCAAGAGTATTTAGGAGCTTTGTTCGAAGGAGTTGGCACTGTGTTAGAAGATACTCACCCCGCAACTTTTAAAGATATTGTAACCTCTCCAGGTGGAACAACCGCTGCTGGATTATATACACTTGAAGAGAAAGCTGTTAGAAGTGCATTTATAAAGGCTATGGAGAGTTGCTATATTAGAGCAAAAGATTTAAGCTAAGTTGGAGTTTTATATGAATAAATTAGTTACACTTATGCTAATAATACCCCTATTCCTATTTGCAAAAATAGATATAGCTAAGTTAGTAAAAGAGGGTAAAGCAGGTGATAAGCAAGCTCTATATCAGCTTGGTTTTATGTATGAAAATGGTATGGAAGTTAATCAAGATTTGCAAAAGGCTAAAAGATATTATAGGCAAGCTGCTGAGTTAGGTAGTGAAGATGCCAAACTCTCGTTAGATTTAATGGATTTAATTAATAAATTAGATAAAAGAAAAGTTAGTCTTAGTAACAGTGTTACAGTTAAAGCTTTAAAAGGTTTGGATTATAAGCTATCAGTATCTGATTTAAAAGCTGTTGTTCAAAGAGCTAAAGATAGAGATAAAGATGCTCTTTTTACATTGGCAACAATATATGATAATGGTTATGGAGATATTAAAGCAGATAAAGAAAGAGCAATGGCTCTTTACCAAAAAGCTGCCTCTCTTGGTAGTGAAAAAGCAAAAAATATTCTACTATTAAAAGCTAAGTAAGCCCTTAGATACAAGGGTTTACTGCTTTTGATGGGTCGTTATAAAGGTATATTTCTACACGACGGTTAAGTGCTCTTTGTGCATCTGTTTTATTTGGTACTAATGGCTTATTATAAGAGCACCCTTTTACATAAATTCTATTACGCAAACCTTGGCTTTTTAGTAGATTTGCTACACTTTGTGCTCTGCTTAATGATAATTTTTGGTTATATTCAAAACTACCCTTGTCATCTGTGAATCCAGCTACTTGAGCTACTGTTTGTGGATATTTCTTAAGTAATGCAGCAACTTTTAAAACTTTGTTTTCTGCACTTGGTTGTAGTTGGCTAGAGTTGAATGGGAACATCATAGAGTCTCTAAACATTATCTTAACATAATCTTGCCCTTTAGATACAACAATAGTTTTATTTGGGTCAAGAGCTGCTAGTGGGTCATTACTAACACCTGTGCCTAATGCATTAGCAATTTCATTAGCTTGTTGGTCTAAAAGATAACCAACCCCTCCACCAACTGCTGCACCTGCTAAACCACCTATAATTGCACCATTTAATTTGTGATGTTTAGAGCTACCAGCACCAATAAATGCACCAGTTAAAGCACCTATTAGTGAACCAGTTTTTGCTCTATCGTTACTATTATCAGGTACTAAAGTTCCTTGTGTTAATGCACATCCACTAAATAGTATTGCTACTGCTGATGATAAAGCTATAATTTTTAACTTCATTTTATTCTCCTTAAATAAGTCTATTTTGAATAATTATATCCAACTTTTCTAAAAATGTGATATAATTCTGCTTTGGGTATAGCTGATAGTTGCCTGTTTTTTAACAGGAGGAAAGTCCGGGCTGCAGTGAGGCAGGATTCCATCTAACGGATGGCTGGGGTAACCCAAGGGCAAGTGCAACAGAGAGTAGACCGCTGAGAAGTAGGGTCAGACACGCAAAAGTTTCATTGCAATGCATTAAAACTTTTGATGTCAGACCCTACTTCTTTAGTAAGGGTGAAAGGGTGGTGTAAGAGACCACCAGTGCCTATAGCGATATAGGTAGCTAGGTAAACCCAATCCGCAGCAAGAAGCACCAGGTAAGAGCCTCGCAATTAGCGTGCTTCGCTAGAGCTAGTTAGTAATAGCTAGAGTAGATAAATAACTATCTAATACAGAACTCGGCTTATGCTATGCCCAATTTTAAAATATATAGCCAAAAGCTAAGAGCGTAGAGCAGTTTTAATATAGAGCTTTTAATTTTTGGCTTACTTCCATATTTCTTGCAACTTTTAAAAAATTTGGGTATATTATATTTAAAATTTTTAGGTGAATAGATGATTAAATATATAGTAGTCTTTGTTTTAAGTACAGTGATAGCTATGGCAGATGTTCATTTTGCCAAGTTAGAGCCGTATAATACAATTAATATAAAATCTGAAGTAAATGGCAGAGTTGTTTTAGCAAGAGAAGATTTAGAAGGAAAAATTGCTAACTCTTTAATTGTTAAAATAGATGACAAATTGGATAAAACAGATTTAAAAAACTCTAAACTCTCTTTGCAACTTTTATCTAAAATGATAACACTCAATAAAGGTATGCTAGATAATCTTAAAAAAAATGTAGCAAAAAAGTACTCTTTATATAAGAAATTGGCACCATTAGCAAGTAGTTCTGTTAGTCAAAAAGACTCTCTCTTCTCTGCGTATGTATCGGCAAAGAGTCAATATAATGCAACACAAGAGAAAGTTTTAAATTTAGAGAACCAAAAGGTAACACTAAGTCAAAAAATCGCACTTTTAGAGGATAGATTATCTAAAAAGAGTATATATATTAAAAATAAGTATATATATGCTTTAAATGTAAAAAAGGGCGAATTTGTTACAGTTGGTATGCCTATAGCAACTATTAGTGACATATCAAAAGCAAAGCTTACACTCTATTTAAGCAAAGATGAACTATCTAATCTTGATAGTAAAAAAATCTATATAAATGGTAATAAAACTAATTTAAAATTTAGTAAAATATGGAAAATTGCAGATAAAAAGTATATATCTTCTTATAGAGCAGAGATTATTTTAAAGCCAATAGATAGATTCTCTACTCTAATAAAGGTTGAAGTAAAATGATACAGACAGCTTGCCCTTTAGATTGTTTTGATGGATGTAGTGTAGTATGTGACTCTAGTTACCCAAATAAGTTAGTTGCAGGTAGTGGTGTGCCATATACAAATGGTGTGTTGTGTGCACATCTATATAAACATATGCATGAGAGCGATAGGCTTACAAAACCTATGGTAAATGGTAAAGAGGTTAGCCTAAGCGAAGCTCTCGATGCAGTTGCCAAAGCGTTAGAAGATAAACCATGGCTACTTTGGAGAGGTTCTGGAAACTTAGGTGCGATGCAGAGAGTTACTAACTTGTTAGCAAAAAGTGCAAATGGAGTTTTGACCAAAGGAACACTTTGCGATGGTGCTGGAGATGCTGGAATAGTAGAGGGTAGGGGAGTTAATAGACTCTTGCCAATAGAGCAAGTTGCAAAGAGTGAAGTTGTAGTCTTTTGGGGTAGAAATGCTACAGTTACAAACTCTCACATAATGCCATATGTAGAGGGTAAAGAGATAGTAGTAATCGACCCTGTAAAGACAAAACTTGCTAAGATGGCTAATTTACACTTGCAGGTAAAGCCTCGAAGTGATTTCTATTTAGCAATTTTACTATCTCGCTTTTTAATGATGGAAGCGGCAGAAGATAGAGAATGGCTAGAGAAAAATGCAAGTGAGTATGATGAGTTTTATGAATTCACTAGAAGTTTCAGAATTAAAGCAGTACTAGAGCATATTGGACTTAGTTTAAATGATATAGGCGATTTTTTACTGATGATTCAAAATAAAAAGGTTGTCTTTTTGGTTGGTGCAGGTTTACAGAGATTTGATATTGGCGACTCGACACTAAGGGCAATCGACTCATTTGCGGCACTTTTAGGACTATTTGGAAAAGAGGGTTGTGGCGTTGGCTTTTTAGCTAACTCTAAATTAGGCTTTAGTGACTGCTTTGATGTAAATGTAAAAAAAGAACCGATAGCAACTACCCCATTTTCTAAATATAGTACTGTAATCGTTCAGGGTGGAAATCCGGCTGAATCTATGCCTTGTAGCAATAAGGTGCAAGAAGAGCTTAGAGGGGTAGATAATTTAATTTACTTTGGACTTTATGAGAATGAGACAAGCAAATTGGCAAATATTATAATTCCTGCAAAAAACTTTTTAGAAAAAGATGATGTTAAAATTTCATATGGGCATCAATATATCCAAAAAATGAATAAAGCATACAATAGTGATATAGGTATTAGCGAATATGACTTTACACAAGAGATTTTAAAGAGATTAAACAAAGAACCAATAGAGAGTTTAGAGTACTATTTAGACTTTTGGCTAAAACAGGCTGTTGAAATTGATGGTAAATTAATAAGTCCAGCTTTTGAAGAGGTACCATATGCTAACGGTTTTGGAGAAAATGGTGGAGATGAATTTGAATTTATAGATGATTTTTATGATGATTTTGAAGATATAAAAGCTTTAAGAAGATTTAGAAAAAAAGTAAAAGATAAAAACAAAGGATTATGGCTACTTACTCCAAAAACTCATAAAAGTATTAATTTTCAATTTTCTAAACCTAGAGCTGTTGTTAAGATTAGCCCAGAATTAGGTATAGAATCTGGTAAGAAAGTTCTTATAAAGTCTTTTTGGGGAGAATTAGAATTAGAAACAGAAGTAAGTAGTGATTTAAGAGATGATACTGTTGTAATATCTTGTGGAATATCAGGTGTAAATAAACTAACTCCTCCAATATCAAGTATAGAGGGAGATATGGCTTGTTATGGAGATGTAAAGGTAAATATAGAAATAGCCAATATTTTGACATAAGTGTATCAAATTGGCTATGAAATATATAAATATGTTATAAAAAATCGACTTTTTATAAAAAAGAGGCTATTATAATAATTATATTACTTTTTAAAGGGTTAAATATGTTAAAGAAAGTGGCGTTTATATCTGTAGTAACAGCTTCAGCATTACTTGCAAATCTTCCGAACTTATCTGGTAAGATTATTAAATTAAAGGCAAGTGGCTTTGATGAGGCTAAAGTTACTGCTATTACTGGTATTCATGAAGGAGATAATTACTCTATAAGTGCTTTGCAAGCAGCAAAGCATAATTTAGAAGTTGCTTTAAAGCAGGCAGGGTATGTTGATGCTAAAGTTAAACTTGATGCTTCTATGAAAGATAATGGTGTTAAAGTTACTTTTAATGTAGATAAAGGTGACCCTATTAAAGTTAAAAAAGTTACTTTTATTGGTAATCATGCCATAAGTGCCAAAGATTTAGAAGAGTCTATAGTAAATAAACCTGGTGGAATACTCTCTTGGTTAACAGGTGGGGGAGATGCAGTTCCTGCTATGTTAGGGTACGATCAAGCAAAAGTTAGAGATGAATATTTAAAAAGAGGTTATCTTGATGTTCAAGTAGATAAGCCGCTTATGAAAACAGATTTTGCTTCTAAGAGTGCTGATGTTACTTTCACAATTAGACATGAAGGACAACCATATACAGTATCTAGTGTAAAAGTTGCACCAATTCCAGGTGTTGATATGAGTGAAGCAGAAAAAAAGTTTAATTTAAAATCTGGAAAAGTATTTAATGTAGAGAATTTAAGACACGACTTAAATATGCTTATTGAAAAAGCTGGTGATAAAGGTTACGCTTTTGCAAATGCTCAACCTAGATTTAAAAAGAATGACGCAACGCATACTATAGATGTGGAGTATGTTGTTAACCCTGGTCAAAAAATTAAAATTAATGATGTTAAAATTTCTGGTAATACAAAAACAAAAGACCATGTTGTTAGAAGATATGTATATTTAGCACCAGGTGACCAATTTAACTTGACCGACCTTAAAGATAGTAAAGATGAACTTAAAAGAACTGGTTACTTTGATAGTGTAGAGATTGTACCTAAAAGAGTTAGTGGTAATGCCGTAGATTTAGATGTAAATGTAAAAGAGGCACAAACAGGTAGCATTACAGCTGGTTTAAGTTATGGAAGTTATGATGGTTTAGGTGTAAATGCGTCTGTTTCAGATAAAAACTTATTTGGTACAGGTATTGGGTATAGCTTGTCTTTAGAAAAGACTAAAAAATCTCATAATTATGCTCTCTCTTTAACAGACCCTAGAGTATTTGATTCTTTATATAGTTTATCTGTTGGTGTATTTCATCAAACATATGAGTTTATAGATTATACAAAAAAAGAGAAGGGTGCATACTTTAGTGTAGGTAGAAAACTTACGAGAGACATTAGTGCATCTGTAGGATATACATTCTCTGATGTATCATATAGCAATTACATTAAAAATACTTCAAGTTCTAAATGGATGGGTGATTATGAATCATATAAAAAATCTGCTTTAACCGCATCTATTATATTTGATAATACAGATGATTACTATACACCAAGAAGAGGTTACTATGCCGATTTAGATTTAGAGTATGCAGGTTTTGGGGATAAGAAAAAGTATGCACACTATTTAAAAACACAATTAAAGTTAGCAGCTTACTATGGAATGAAAGATATTTTAGACTATGACTTAATTTTAAGAGCAAAATTAAGAGCCGGCTATATTAGCGATAAAGGTAATACTCCAAGAGCCGAGAGATTATACTTAGGTGGTTCTAGTTGGGGTGTAAGAGGCTACTCTCCAGCTTCAATTGCACCAGTTATATTAACTGGTAAAGATAAGGGTGTAAGAGTTGGTGGATATAAAAGTGCAGTACTTTCATTAGAAGCTAGTATTCCATTAAATATGCTTACAAAAAATATGCGTCTTACAGGTTTTGTTGATTATGGTATGATAAAAGGATATAACCAAACTATTAAGCGTGGTTCAGTTGGAGCACAAATAGAGTGGCGTTCTCCATTTGGTCCTGTTAATCTTATTTTTGCTAAAGCAATTAATAAAAAAATTGATGATAGAACATCTGTATTCGAATTTACAATTGGTAGCAAATTCTAAAAATTATTTTCCTAAAAGTATAGAGTTTTTATAACTCTATACTCTATAAAGTAGTATTAAAAGCGTTCTTCAAATAGACTAAGTTAAAAATTATACTTCTATAAAATGTACTAAACATAAAGTACAAAGCCCGCCACGGCATTGTTTAAATGAAAGTCGAGATTTATGAGTTAGAATATTGTAAATTCCCATTCTCTCAATCTCTTATAATAATAACGGAGATGTTAGAATATTAATTTTAGAGGTGCCTCACATTATCATTAAGTTAAGGATTTCATATCCATTTATTGGTTTTAAGCTCAAAGCCGAAAGCTTAAAGCTAGCCACTGCATCATTTCCACGAAAGTGTGAATCCGCAGTTTAAATTGCTAAAAAGCTAAATTGCAACTTATAGACAGCTCAAACTGTGGATTCCCGTTTTCACGGGAATGACAGCGATGCTAAACATTCAAGTTTATATAATAACTTAACTCCATTTTGTGAATGTAAAACTCTTAACTTAATGGCAATGGAGGTGCCCTTTATTTGACTTCGCCCAGTATAATGATAAAATCTTTAACTTATACTATTGATAACCCCTTTAAATAGAAGTTAAAGCTATTTATAGGCTTAACTTCATTTAGTTAACTTATGCAATTTTATTTAATACTTTTTACTTTCTACTACCATATCAAAATCTTTTAATAATCTTAAGTTTTTAATTTCATTTTTAAATAGTGGCAAGTCAATCTCTGAATAAATTATTAATTTACTATTTTTACATGCAAAATCGCATTTATTAGTAGAGGAATAGCTAAAAATTATATCTATTATTGTATAAATAAATCCAAGCCATTTGATTGTTTTTTTAGATGGAAGCAGCTTATTATGCTCTTTTTTGAGTGGCTTATATATTAATTTGTCACCTTTGGAACGAAGAATTGTAGCAATTAAAAGCATATCTTTATGTCTATATTTCCAATTCAATTCTGCACTAGCTATATAATAAGCATGTTTGTGCTCATTGTAAATTGTTAGAGTTTTACCGACATTTGATATTTTAATAGCATCAACTAAATGAGTTAAATGCTTCTCTTTTTCATCGAATTCATTTTTTAGAAGATTGTATAATTTCTTTGCAGCATTAATTTTGTTTTTATATGATAGTTCAAGCATATCTAATCTATCTGTCATACTAATAATACTTGGGTTTATCTCTTTGGGAAAGGTTCCATTGGAACCTCTAAGTGTATCATGTAAAAATATACCTTCCCTAATACCAACACCACTAGTAATAATTTTATCTATTTCTAGTACTTCAAGAAGTATTTTAAATATTAATACGCCCTCTTTTATAGTATCATATCTACTCTGTTTAATATTTAATTCATTTAATTTATCATAATCTTTTGCATCTAAAATATTTTCTATATGTTTGTTATAATCAGATAGATTATATTCAAAAGAGTGGATTTTGTTAAAACTGTAGTTACTTGTATCCATTATAGATTTGCTAAGTGCTCTTAATACACCACCAATAGCTATTGCTTGTTCTACTTTAAAGTTTTGTGGTATTTTGTTAAACTCTTTTTGAATAAAACTTGTTGCTTCGTTTAGGTTTAGTTTTTTATCAAAAAATAGTTCTTTTATTTTTATTGTACCAATATCTATAGATATTGTATCTATAATTTTACTATTTTCTATTAAAGCTATATCTGTAGAGCCCCCACCAATATCTATTGTGATAGAGCTTTTGCTTATTGGTAATAAATTTTTAGCGGCTACAGCTCCATAGTAAGCCTCTTTTGTCCCATCTATGACTTTTATATTGAGTTTAGTTTCATCTCTAACTCTTTTTAAAAAATAGTGTCTATTTGGGGCATTTCTTACCGCAGCAGTTGCTACTATGAGTGTTTTTCTAGCTTTATAGTCTTGAATGATACTTTTAAAAGTTTTAAGAGCATCTATAGTTCTATCTATAGCTTTTTCTTGAAGATAACTATCATTACCATAGCTTCCTTCAGATATTCTAACTGCTACTTTTTTTTGAGCAATTAAATGAAAACCATATCTGCTGGTTCTCTGAAATATTACAACTCTAGTCGAGTTTGAACCAATATCTACTACGGCAATGCGTTTTGGCATTTAAAGTGTACCTTCAGTTTCAAGTTGAGAAAGCTTATATTTTAGCTCTTCTACACTCTCTATATTATCTGGGTCTGTAATAATACAATCTACAGGGCATACGGATATACATTGAGGTTCATCAAAAAAGCCAACACACTCTGTACATTTGTCTCCATCGATTATATATATTGGGTCATTTTCTTCTATAGATTCTGTTGGGCACTCTTCTCTACAAGCGTCACAAGCTATACATTCATCTTTTATCATTAATGCCATAAGCATCCTTTAAATTTATATTTTACTCTGCTTTATAACTTATTTAATCTTAAATAAACTTTAAAAAAATATATTTGCTTAGTATTCTTGAACTTATATTCATATATGTGAAATATTGTGGAGATTATATTTTATTAGAGCTATTTTTAATGGGTAAAATAATAGATGCAACTGTACCTTTACAGTTGGGTCTATTTCGTAATTTTATTTTTGCACCTATTGAGTCTGCTGCACTTTTTGCTAAAAATAGACCTAGTCCTGTTCCCTGTGAACTTTTAGTTCTTTTAAATGGTGCAAAGATATCAAAATTATCTGGTAAGCCTATTCCATTGTCTTTTATTCTTAATATAAACAATCCATTATAAACAAAAGAATTTATAAATATCTTATTACCCTCAGGGGTAAATCTAATTGCATTTTGCATTAAATTTTGTACTATATGTCTAAATAACATTGGTCTAATGGATATAGTTAAAGATTTAGGAGTAATATCTGTTATAATATATTTTTGCTCTTTAATAGCTATAATTTCAAATTCTTCTATTATATCATTTAAATATTGGATAATATCTATACTTTTAGACTCTTCAAATTGTGCACCTTCTGCTCTGCCAAATGCTAAAATAGACTCTACTATTGCATTTAAATCATTTATAGATTTTATATTTTGTTCTATTGCTGATGTTAAACTCTCTATACTCTTATTCTTTTTTAAAAGCGTAACTTGAGATTTAGTTTTCATAACTGCTAGTGGTGTTTTTAATTCATGTGCTGCACCAATAAATAGCTCTTTTTTGTAGTATATAAAGTTTTCAATTTTAGCTATGAGCTGGTTTATAGAATTGGCTAATGGAGTAAATTCGTCAGGGAGTGATTTTGTATCTAATTTACTTAATCTATTTTCATTCATTTTAGCAATTTTATTACTGAAAAATCTTATAGGTTTAATTAACATTTTAGATAATATAAATGCGTACAATATAATAACAATTAGAGATACAATATTTGCGAAGATAACACCTTTATAAACTATATTTTCAAATTTAATTTGACTTGTTATATTTTTTGTTAACAATAAATAATCTTGGCTTCTAAATTTATAAGGGAAAAAGCCTTGAATATAGTAATTATTATCTAATTTAATAGTTCTAAAAAACTTAGGTTTATAGTGTATGTAAGGAGCATGTTCAATCCTTGCTTCTGTATCAAAACTATTTTTTAAAATATCTTTTTTATCATGTAGTGCCTGTTCAAGATTTGGATAATTTTTTAAAAGATAGTTTGCTTGTTTTTCTAAGCTACTTTCTATTTGTAGGTTAGAGTTATATCTGATATAAATGTATAGAGAAAAAGATGTTATTAAAACCAATGTTGCCATAGTGACAACAAGTTTTAATAAAAAATTAACTCTTATGCTTCGCCCGAAAAGCAAAAGCGGTATCCTCTTCTTCTTACTGTTTCAACGGTTGTAATATTTAGTGGTTTATCTAATTTCTGTCTAATTTGGTTAATTGCTACCTCTATTACATTTGGTGTTACAAGTTCTGGCTCTTCCCAAATTGCATCTAATAGTTGCTCTTTAGAAACTATTTGATCATTTCGCATGGCTAAGTGGGTTAATACTTCAAAAGGTTTACCCTTTAACTCTACGCTCTCACCTTGATAGATTATTTTTTCCTCTTCCGGGTTAATTATTAAATCTCCTATTTCAATAATATTACTACCACCAAATCTAAGTTTAGCTTCGATTCTCATTTGTAAAACTTCAAAATCGAATGGTTTTTTAATATAATCATCTGCTCCAATTTTTAAAGCAGCAATTTCACTCTCTTTATCATCCCTTGCAGATAAAACAATTACAGCAGTTTTGTGACTTTTTGATTTAATTTCTGGGATAAGGTCTATTCCGTTACCATCTGGAAGCATCCAATCTAGTAGAATTAAGTCATAATTTCGAATATCTATCATATATCTTGCATCACTTATATTCTCTGCAATATCACTTTGATATCCGAACTCTTTTAATCCATCGCTTAATGTTTGATTTAGTGTTACTTCATCTTCTATTATTAAAATTCTCATTATTTGATCCCATTAAATTAAAATTTTCTTAAATTATATCATAAATTAAGAGATATATCATACTTTAACACTTTTTTTTAAACTAAATTAAATTTTTTTGCATATTTTTTAAACTTTCTAACTGAAGTTACGCACTATATACAACATTTAATAGCACAATAGGGTGCTTAATGTGAATAGTTTTTAATAAAAGCTAGCCAAAGCTAACTTGCCCTAAATTGTATTTAAAGTCAAGTGCCCTATTATGTTACCCAAAGGGCAAAACAAAAAAGCAACACCTATAAAAGAAAAATTGAGAGAGAATTTGTTCTTTAATATCTGTTACTTTTTTGATTTGTTAAATATTGTATATAGTGTGTAACTTCAGTTTATAAAAAAAAGGTATAATATTTTACAAAAAAGGCATCTTAAAATGAAAAGAATAATATATATAATATTTATTACAATTATAAATCTTTATGCCAGTAAATCTTTAGAGATAAATTTAAGTAAACAGAAAATTTATGCTAAAGAGGATGGGAAAATAGTATTTACTGCTTCTGTATCAACGGGCAGAAGAGGACATAATACACCAAAGGGTAATTTTAAAGTATTAGACAAAGAGAGATTTCATATATCTAATAAGTATCCTGAACCTAATGGTGGTGCTAAAATGCCATATATGCTTCGTTTAACAAATGGAGGTGTTGCTATTCATCAAGGATATTTGCCTGGATACCCTGCATCTCATGGATGTATAAGAGTTTCTAAAAATACTGCAAAAAAATTGTGGTATTGGACTAGAATAGGAGTTCCAGTAAAAATTATTGGTAATGCTAGCAACTATAAGTATAAAAAAAGAGAAAAGTTAACGCATAATAATTATAAACATAGAAAATATGCTACAAAGCATAGAAAACATATTCATATAGCTAGAAAAAAACAAACTGTATATGAAGTTGTTGAAGTTTATGATAGCTGGTAGTTTAGAGATTAGTGTTTAGGTGTTAGTGAGTAGTAGTATTTGGGTTAAAACTCCCAATTATCACTCAGTGAAACTATGCAGTCGTCTAAAATATCTGGTTTTGATATTTTTATATAGAGCTTTTTGATATTGCAAAACTCTTGTAAGATAATCTCTTTTGAGCTATTTAGGGCATCTTCTAAAAGTTCAAATTTACTATTTATTATGTGTTGTTTTACGCTACTAGCAACTTCAGTATAATTTATAAAATTATCTTTTGTGTAGTTGTAGTCTATGCTAATGTTTACTATCACTTTTTGCTTTTTTACTCGCTCGAAATCTAAAAGCCCTATAATACAGCTAAAAGTTAAATCTTGAATTTCGATTTTCAAATTACTTTGCCTTCTTCTTTTTTAAATATTCTAACAATATTTGGAATATGTTTATAAAATATTATAAATGAAATTACATAAAGAGGTGTAAATGTATTTATTCCTGGTAATCCTTCGGGATACATTATATAACTAGTTATCAATATTGAAAGTAGTGCAATTAGAGATGATAAAGAAGAAATTTTAAGCCCTTTTGCAGCTATAAACCACACTACAAGAGCAATTATTGATGGTATAGGAATTAATGTCATTAAAACACCAAAACCTGTTGCAACACCTTTCCCACCTTCGAAGTTTAAAAATGGTGTGTAGCAATGTCCAATTACAGCAAATACTGCGATAGACCATAGAGTAAAATCGCTAGCACCCATATATTTAGCTATTAAAATTACAACTGCACCTTTTAGTGCATCTAAAAGAAGGGTAAGGGCACCTAATTTTTTTGCTAACTTAGCATCTTTTGCTTTTAAAACTCTAAGAACATTAGTAGCACCTATATTACCGCTACCTGCCTCTTTTACATTGACTCCACCGATATATTTAGCAAGTATATAGCCAAAAGGAATACCCCCAACTAAATAAGCAATTATATAAAATGAGCCATTAAAACTGGTAAAGAAATTTAGTATGCCTTGTAATATTGATGATAACATTAAGTTCTCCGATTAAAAATTAACGATATTTTACTATAAATAAACTTTCTTTGCTATAATAATGCAAATATAACCCAAAATTTGCATTAGAGATTAACAATTTTTAGCAAATTATTTAGCTTAGGGCATTTGCCAAATCTTTGCTAATACTAATACAAATTTTGGGATAATTGGAGCTACAATGGATTACAAAGCAGAAATTTTACGATTAAAAGAGAAATTACCAGTAACAATAGTTGGGCACTTTTACCAAAGAGATGAAGTTTTTGAATTATCTGATATTACAGGCGATAGTTTAGAGCTTGCAAGAAAATGTCAACTAGATGAAAACCCTTGGGTAGTATTTTGCGGTGTTGGATTTATGGGGCAGAGTGTTAAAGTAATAGCACCCGAAAAACGCGTACTAATGCCAAAAGTTGCTTGTTGTGCAATGGCTAGAATGATAGATGCTAGTTACTTTGATGATAGCATAAACTATGTGGTTGAGCGTGGTGTTGCTAAAGAGGATATTTTGCCAATAACTTATATAAATTCAGATGCAGCCGTAAAAGCAAAAGTTGGTGAAATGGGTGGAATGGTATGTACAAGCTCTAATGCTTATAAAATTATAGAAAAAGGTTTAGAGAGTGGTAAAAAAATTCTATTTGTACCAGATAGATGCCTTGGGCAAAACTTTGCTAACGAAATGGGGCTAAAAAGTTGCGTAATAGATGAGGGTGAATGCGACCCTAAAGAGGCAGATATTATCTGCTTTAATGGTTTCTGCTCAGTTCACCAGCTATTTACTGTTGATGATATTAAATTTTTCCGCCAAAAGTATCCAAATATTTTAATAGCAGTACACCCAGAATGTGACCCAGCAGTTGTGCAAGAGGCTGACTTTGCAGGCTCTACTTCGCAGTTAATTAAGTATATTAAAGAGTTACCAGCCGAGCAAAAAGTTGCTGTTGGTACAGAGTATAATTTGGTAAATAGATTGCGAGATAAAAATACATATGTTCTATCTGCTACTAAGCCAGAGTGTCCTACAATGAATGAAACAACGCTAGAAGATTTGTATAGAGTGTTAAAATCTATTGAAGATGAGCAACCAATTAACGAAATTTTTGTAGAGTCAACAGTTGCTAAATATGCAAAGCTAGCACTTGATAGAATGTTGGAGATTAAGTAGCTTTAGTTAGTTAATAGTTAATAGTTAATAGTGAATAGTTTTGGAGGTTAGATTGTGTATTTAAACCATGAGGAGTTTGTAAAGCAGGCTCTGAAAGAGGATATTGGAAGAGGTGATTTGTTTGTTCGTGTAACTAAGCCAAAAGAGGTAAGTGGTTATATATTAGCAAAAAGCGATGGCATATTTGCAGGGCAAGAGTATCTGTTAGCAATGAAAAACCTTTTTGATGTAGAATTTACTTTTAATGTAAATGATGGCGAGAGCTTTAAAAGGGGAGATAAATTAGTGCTTATTAAAGGCAACTCAAAATCGCTTTTAAGCTTAGAGAGAACTATACTTAATATGACACTTCATGCTAGCTCAATAGCAACACTTACAAACCAGTATGTTCAAAAAATTAGTAAATATGGTGTGAAACTTTTAGATACAAGAAAAACACGCCCACTACTTCGTGAGTTTGAAAAGTATGCAGTAAGATGCGGCGGAGGGATAAATCACCGAATGGGTTTAGATGATTGCTTAATGCTTAAAGATACTCACCTAAAGACAATAGATAACTTAAAAGAGTTTATGCAAAAGGTTAGAGTAAAAATTCCATTTACTTCTAAAGTAGAGATAGAGTGTGAAGATTTAGAGGGTGTAAAAGTAGCAATGGATGCAGGTGCAGATATTGTAATGTGTGATAATATGAAGTTAGGAGAGATAGTTAAGGTAGTCGAGTTTCGAAATGCAAACTATCCACACATTCTATTAGAAGCTAGTGGAAATGTAACACTAGAGACAATAGAAGAGATAGCAAAAACAGGTGTAGATGCAATTAGTAGTGGAAGCACCATCCATCAGTCTAGCTGGATAGATTTGTCGATGAAGTTAGATGGTGATTAGTTATTAGTTTGAAGTTGTAAGTTTGAAGTTTGAAGTTTTTAAAATTAAGCTTTTTGTTCTTTGTTCTCAGCTTTAGAAAAAGGGGTAAAATTGAACTATAAAGAGTTAGCACAACAGTTTAGAGAGCTTTTAGATAGCCATAGAAAAGTAACAATAATTTCGCATATTCGCCCTGATGGCGATACTATAGGTAGTGCTACGGCTTTGTTTAATTCTCTAAAGCTTATGGGGCATCAAGTAGAGTTGGTGTGCAGAGATAGCGATTTGCCTTTGAAATTAAATTTTTTAGATGGCTTTAAAAGATATAAAAAAAAGATAGATTATAGCGATTCTTTAGTTGTTACTCTTGATTGTGCCGATATCTCTCGTGCTGGCTTTGATTTGCAAGATAGAAGCATTGTTAATATAGACCACCATAAGAGTAATACAAACTTTGGGGTGTTAAATATAGTAGAGGTTGAAGTTTCTACCACGGCTGTGCTTTACAAGCTTTTAAAAGAGGGCTTTGCTATTGATAAACAAGTTGCACAGTCTCTTTATGCTGGGCTTTTAACAGACAGTATAAACTTCACAACAAGCTTGGTTAATTCTAAAACTTTTGAGCTAGCAAGTCAGCTGTTGGATTATGGCTTGGATGCTAGTTATGTATCACAGATGATAAACAAAAGAGACTCTTTATCACATACTAGATTAATTGCAATAGCGATTGATAGTTTAGAGCTTTTTGCAAATGGAAAGATTGCAGTAATGGTTGTAAAAAACTGTGATTTAAAGGCTACTGGGGCAAAAGGTAGTGATTTAAATGGAATAATTGATTTTGCAATTGCTTTAGTAACTGTTGAGGTCGCAGTTTTAATTGTGGAATTTGATAATATTTTAAAAGTATCAATTCGCTCGAAGAATGAGGATATTTCAGTAATTGCCACTAAATTTGATGGTGGTGGGCATAAAAATGCAGGTGGATTTGAAGTTAAAAGTGGTAAAATTTATGAATTAAAAAGCAAAATACTAGAACAAATAAAGGATAATATTAATGAGTAGAAGAACAAGAGTAAGAGGTAGTCGTCGGAAAAGAAGTGGTGGCAAATTTTTACCAATTTTATTATTATTACTGATTATTGGAGGTGTAGTTTTTGTCTATTTATCTCCAATGTTTGAAAAAATACCTCCTAAGATTCTTGCATCTAAAGATATATCAGCTAATGCAAAATCACCTATTAAATTTGAACTTATAGATAATAAGAGTATTAAGAGTTGTAAAGTCACTTTAAGCCATAATGGAAAAGAATTTCCTATATATGCTCAAAATTTTTTGCTTGCAGGTAAAAAGAAAGATGTAGATATCGCTTTACCTTCTGAAATTATTAACTCTAAAGTAAAACAGTGGAATATTAATATTGAAGCAAGAGATAGTAGTTTATGGGGATTTCTTATGGGAAATAAAGCTACTTTTAGTGGTACATTAACAATAGATAATGAAGCACCTAAAGTTAATTTGATTGCTCAAAGTCCAAATATAATGAAAGGTGGTACAGCTCTTGTAATATTTAAAGCTACAGATAATAGTTTAAAAAGTGTATATATTGATGTAGGAAATGGTATAAAGTTTAAACCCATACAATATAGAAAAAAAGGAGTATATGCCACATTAATAGTTTGGCCATTTAATATGGATAATTTCAATCCTGTAATTGTAGCTATTGATAGTAGTAAAAATATAACAAAACAGCATTTAAGCATTAATAAAATATATAAAAAATACAAAGTATCTAAAATTAGAGTTACCGATAGATTTATAAATGGAAAAATTACTGACTTAGCAAACACTAATAATAAATATGCAAATATTAAAGATAAATTAACAAAATTTAGAGCTATTAATGAATTGATGCGTAAAACAAATGAAGATTATATTCACTCTCATACAAAGAAAGTAACTCCATTTAATGGGAAATGGAATATTACTCCATTTAAGCCACTTAGAAGAGCAAAAAGGGTTTCTGATTTTGGTACAAAAAGATATTACTATTATGGAAGTCCAGATAATATTGTATCGACTTCTTATCATTTAGGTTTTGACCTTGCAAGCGTTAAGCATGATAATCTGTATTCAAGTAATAATGGTATAGTAGTATCTACTAAAAAGAATGGAATATATGGTAATATGCCTTTAATTGATCATGGCTTTGGACTTTATACACTGTATGGGCACTGCTCTAGTATTTTAGTTAATGAGGGGCAAAAAGTTACTGCAGGGGAAATTATAGCTAAAACTGGAAAGACTGGATTAGCCTTAGGTGATCATGTTCATTTTGGTATTGTTGTTCAAGGAATTGAAGTATATCCATTAGAATGGATGAAAAAAAATTGGATTAGAGAGCATATTATTAACATATTTAATAGAGCAGATAAAATAATTGGGTATAATTAGCTAATTAGGAGTTTTTAAATGTTTCAACAAACTATAAAAAAGAGTGTAGAAGTAACTGGAATTGGCTTACATAGTGGTGAGCCAATAAAGATGCGTTTAGAGCCAATGCCAACTGATAGTGGCATAGTCTTTATGCATGCAAATAGTGGAACTACTCTACCTTTAAGTGTTGATAGTATTACTGATACAAAACTTGCTACTGTTTTAGGTAAAAAGCCAAATGCTATATCTACAATAGAACATTTTTTATCTGCAATTTATGCATATGGAATTGATAATTTAAAGGTCTCTATTTATGGTAACGAAATGCCTATAATGGATGGAAGTGCAGTATCTTTTTGTATGCTTTTAGATGAAGCCGGTATTAAAAAACAGGAGATTATGAAGTCTCTTATATTAATTAAAAAAGAGGTAAAAGTAGAGCAAGATGGTAAAGTTGCATCTTTAAAGCCTGCTAAAAAGCCACTATTTAATTTTGAAATCAATTTTGATCATCCAATTATTGGAACACAAAAGTATAGTTTTGTGTTCAGTACACAAAAATATGTAGAAGAGATAGCAAGAGCTAGAACTTTTGGATTTTTAAGAGATATTCAGTATTTGCAAAGCATTAACCTAGCCCTTGGTGCAAGTTTAGAGAATGCAATAGGTTTAGATGAAAATTCAGTACTAAACCCAGAGGGGTTAAGATTTGAGAATGAGTTTGTAAGACATAAAATATTAGATGCTATTGGTGATATGATGGTTTTGGGTCATCATATAGTAGGTGAGTATAGTGCAGTTGCAAGTAGCCACGAGTTAAATCACCTGCTGACGCAAAAGCTTTTAGCTACTGAAGGGGCTTACGAAATTGTAAAGTTCCAAGAGGTAGAAAAAAGTGTAGAGTTAGCAAAAGTATTTGCATAAAGGGTCGGCTATAAGACTACTTATAAATACGATTGCTAAGCCTCTTCAAATTGGCTTTTATGAAAATGGTAATTTAATAGAAGTTAAAGATTACGATGGAATGACATCCGATATTCTGTTGCCAATTTTAGAGGATATTTTAGAAAAAAACTCTATAGAAGAAATTATCTATACTAATGGACCAGGAAGTCATATGGCTACTAAAATTGCTTATGTCCTATTGAAAACCCTTAGTATTATTAAGCAAATTCCTTTTTATGCAGTATCAGCTTTTGAGTTAAATGGCAATAATCCTATTAAAGCTTTAGGAAAACTTTACTTTATCAAAGAAAAAGAGACTATAATTACATTAAGATTTGATAAAGAGCCAAAAAGCAGTTTTAAAATGCCAAATAGTTTAAATAATTTAAATATTTTAGAGGCAAACGAACCCAATTATCAAATAGCTGCTGTATAGGCTCTTGGGTAAAGGAAAGTTAGTTGTTAATATCGGTACCAGCAACAAGTGCAAATTTGGGACCAGGGTTTGATACTCTAGGTCTCTCTATCAATTTGCGAAACGAAATTGTTATAAAGCCATCTCGGTTTTTAAGTATTTCTACAAAAGGGGAGGGCTCTAGCAACCCTAGAATTAAAAGAAATACAATGTTTCTTAATATATTTAATGAACACTATAAAAAACTTAGTGGTGGTAAATATAACACATTTAGATTTGAGTTTACAAATAAGATACCAATCTCTCGTGGACTTGGTAGCTCTTCGGCTGTAATTGTAGCTGCATTAACTGCGTCACATGTGGCAGCTGGAGTTAAGTACAATAAAAGAAAAATACTTAATCTTGCACTAAAATATGAGCCACATCCAGATAATATTACACCTGCTGTAATGGGTGGCTTTAATGTTGCTTGTCTTTATGATGGCAGAGTATATAGTAAAAAGCATAGATTGCCAAGTTACCTTAAAGCCGTGTTAGTAATTCCAAATAAAACAATATCTACAAATAAGTCAAGAAATATTTTACCAAAGAGTTACCATAAAGATGAAGCAGTATTTTCGCTATCTCATGCAGCATATATGACAGCACTCTTTATGAGCGAATCATGGGATCAGCTAAAAATTGCTGCACAAGATAGATTACATCAAGATAGAAGAATGGAGATGATGCCAGAACTTTTTAGAGTTCAAAAATTAGCACTTGAAAATGGTGCACTTATGAGTACATTATCTGGTAGTGGCTCTACATTTTTTACTCTGTGCTATGAGGATGATGCCAAAAGAATAGCTCAGAGTTTACAAAATGCATTTGCTGATTTTAGAGTATTTACCTGTGATTTAGATAATTACGGGGTACTAAGTAGAGTATAGGATTTTGTGATATAATGTCAGTTAGAAAATCTAATCCTATAAGAATGTGTATATCATGTCGTAAAAGGGAGCCACAACAAGAGCTTTATAGACTTCAAAAAGAAGAGCGGATTTTAATTGAGTACCGCGGGTTTGGTCGTAGTTTCTATCTTTGTAAAGAGTGTTTAAATACAAAACATCTCGAAAAAAAGATAGCTGGAAGAATGAAATTAGATATAACAAGTGTAGAAAATATAATAAACTTGTTGCGAGATAAGGAGTTAAATAGTAATGTCAAAAATTAAGATAGAAGAAGTAGCACTAGAAGCAGGAACATCTGATAAAATAGCTTTAGAAAAAGCTAAAGATTTAGGGTTTAAAGTAAGAGCAAGAAACAGTACAATAACAGAGCAAGAAGCAGAAACTTTAATGAATTATATTATCACTGGTAAAAAACCAGAAACTGCTAAAAAAGAAGAATCAAAAAAAGAGGAAACTCCTAAAAAGAGTACTCAAAAAGTTACTAAAGAGAGTTCTAATAAAAAAGATTCAAAGAGCAAAGCTGAGCCTAAAGCAGAAGCAAAAACTTCTAAAAAAGTAGAAGAAAAAAAAGAAGAGCCTAAAATAGAAGAATCTAGTACTGAAAAGCCAGTTAGCAAAGAGTCAGCTAAGGAAGAGAAGAAAGAATTAAAAGAAGAGTCAAAAGATGTTAAACCTAAACCTAAAAAGAGAAGAGGTATTACTGCAACTCCTAAAGTAGCTCCTCAAACTGAAGAAGTGGTCGAAGAGAAAAAAGAAGAGCCAAAAGCCCCTGTAAAAAGAAGAGGCATTACTATTGTTAAAAAGAAAAACCCTAATCGTATAATTAGAGATAAAAAATCTACACCTTCTATGCCTACTTCAAGTACACCTAAAAAGAAAAAGAAAAAAACTCCTGTTACAGCAAAAGATAGTGGTCAGAAATTAGAAATTTTAGGCGACCGTGGTTTAGGTGGAAGTGGAGAGATTTATGAAGAGCAAGAGGTTGTGTTACTTGACTTCTCAGATAAAATTATTTACGAAGAACAACAGAGACAAGAGTTAAGAAGAAAAGAAGAGGCAAGAAAAAGAGCTGTAATGGGTGGTTCTCAAAAGAATCATGTAAACAGAACTCAGCGTAGAGCTCCAGGTAAGAGAAAGAAAAAAAGAGATTACAAAAAAGATGTAGTTGAGAAAAAGGTAGATTTGATTAAAATTCCAGAAGATATTAGAGTATATGAATTTGCAGAGAAAATTGGTAAAAGTGTTGGTGAAATTGTAAAAGTACTATTTACACTTGGAACAATGGTTACAAAAAATGACTTCTTAGATAAAGATTCTATAGAGATTTTAGCAGATGAGTTCGAAGTAGAAGTAGAAACAATTAACCCACTTGATGAGTTGGATTATGTTGCACAATATGATGAAATAAAGAATGAAAATGAAGTAGAGAGAGCACCTGTTGTTACAATTATGGGACATGTAGACCATGGTAAGACTTCACTTTTAGATAAAATTAGAGCAACAAAAGTTGCAGCAAAAGAGGCTGGTGGAATTACTCAGCATGTTGGTGCTTACCAGGTAGAGAAAAATGGTAAAAAAGTTACATTTATAGATACTCCAGGTCACTCAGCATTTACCCAGATGCGTTCTCGTGGTGCGCAAGCTACTGATATATCTATTATAGTTGTAGCAGCTGATGATGGTGTAATGCCTCAGACTAAAGAGTCGATTTCCCATGCAAAAGCAGCGGGTGTGCCAATTATTGTTGCAGTTAATAAA
>Ga0256829_1000274_pt1 | contig 58970 bp, 66 predicted proteins | sample 131447metaG_FD_185979 | JGI IMG/M metagenome (GOLD analysis project Ga0256829, IMG submission 185979) | Hydrothermal vent microbial communities from Lau Basin, Pacific Ocean - 131-447 | ecosystem: Environmental > Aquatic > Marine > Hydrothermal vents | place: Pacific Ocean: Lau Basin | collected...
TTTTACCTTCATCACTTTGCGTCAAGGAAGGAATAGAAAAAACTATTCCAAAAATGAGTGCAAAAGCAAAAAGTATGACTCTATAATTAAGCGTCTTCACCGACTTCTACCTTTTTCGATACATAAGCTCTATCTAATTTCACAATAGTGTCATCATTTAGTTTGATTTTGATAAAATCTTCTTCAGGTTTAACGATTACTGCGATGAGACCACCCGTAGTAATGATTTTGTCACCCTTAACCAATGCTTCGAGCATTGCTTTGTGTGCTTTTTGATGTTGTTGTTGCGGTCTGATAATTAAAAAATAGAAAATCGCGAACAAAAGAATAAGTGGTAAAAATGAACCAAGTTGTTCCATAGGAATCCTTCATGAATAAAATTAGGCAATATTTTACCACCTTTGTGTTAATAAGAGGCTTGTCCATCGCTGTGCTAAGCTCTGGCTTTATTTACCTCGCATATTTTCATCTTGACTATCCTTTATTGACTACTTGTATGGCACTTATTGCACTCTACCTACTCCTAGATTCAGACACTGCTACATGGTTTGTTTCGGGTGTGTTTATAGGCTTATTTTGGTTCTGGTGGATAGCCCTCAGTCTCATACACTACGATATGATGTGGGCTGCCCCCATTGAGATACTCATTATCATGCTAACGTATGGTTTTCTTTTTGCTTTTATCTCATGGGTTAGTAACTTTTTATCCCATTATTTTAACGGAGAGAAGGCACCCCAATCTACACTTATATCACTTGGCATAAAAGCTATAGGGCTTCTACTGTTGAGTTATGTGCATCCTTTCTCGTTTGACTGGTTGAAGCCTGAGTTGATGTTTGTCAGTAGTTACTTAGGCATTAGTAAATTTTCTTTTGGCATAGTGTTGATGGGTATCATTTTAAGTGTATGGCAAAAAAGAGTGTGGTATTTGGCACTCGTACTACTTGCTTACCCTCCTGCGGTATCTAATACGCATAACCCTTTAGAGAGTATCACCCTCGTTACTACTCATACCTCAGTGAAAGAGAAATGGGATGAAACCCTGCATCCTAAACAATTTCAAGCCCTATTTCAAACCATTGACGAAGCCATAGCCAAGAAAAAAGCCCTGATTGTCCTTCCTGAATCTGTCTTTCCTGTGTTCATCAACCGTTCTCAAACACTCCTAGATACCTTACAAGAAAAAGCCAAACATATCTCCATCGTCACAGGGGGACTCTACTGGGATGGACAAACCCCACGTAACGCCACCTATATTTTCTCCCAAGGCAAAATCACCGTAGCAAACAAAGTCCTACTCGTCCCCTTCGGAGAAAGCAATCCCCTACCTGACTTCTTAAGCGACTGGGTCAACAAAGTGTTCTACGATGGTGCAGTAGACTACAAAGCCAGCGACAAAGTAACAGACTACCAAATAGACGGCATAACCTACCGAAACGCCATCTGTTTTGAAGCCACATCAGAAAAGCTCTATGAAAAAGATAAAACTGGCAAACGCCCTGAACACATGATAGTTCTAAGCAACAACGGATGGTTTCACCCATCAATCGAATCAAGCTTACAAAAACTTTTGCTACTTTACTACAACAAAAAGTACGGTACTACTATCTACCATAGTATTAATATGTCGGAGTCGTATATCATACAAAATGGAAAAGTTTTAATACCAGATAATTGACTTATATCTCATAACCTACTATAATTGACAATATCTTGTACAAAAGGATTTTCATGCAAGCTGTCAACTACTCTCATGCGAGAAATAATCTAAAATCTATCATCGATGATGTGTGTGATAACAATGAAGAGGTGATTATAACCACTAAAAATGACAAGTCTGTCATCATACAATCTATGGACACTTACAACAAAACACATGCTCAAATAAAACGAGATGTAGCTATATCAATAGCACAAATAGAACGTGGTGAATGTATGAGTATCGATGAAGCTTTCAAATTAGCCAAACAATCATACCGTGACTAAAATTACTTTTTCACAAAAAGCCATTGATGCACTTATATCTCAAGCCAAATATATATATGAACTGACCCATAGTATAGAAAAAGCAGATAATTATTTTGATGAGATGGAAGACTATATCAATTATACTTTAAAGGTACATCCAAAACTAGGCAGATCTGCTCCAGAACTAGGTTTTGGCGTTCGTAAACTTGTCTATAAGAGATATTCTATTTTATATCGTATCACTTCTATTGAAATAGAAATACTAACTATTTATAAACAAAACTTACCTAGTCTATGACTCTAAAAAACATTTACATAACTCCCATCAAAGGCTACCAATACATCTCAAAGATGCTGCCTGCAAATTGTCGCTATTACCCTAGCTGTTCAGAGTATGCCAAGTGGCAGTTTGAATTTAATGTGCCTCATAAGGCACTGGCTGCGAGTAGTCTGCGTATTTTACGTTGCAATCAGTTCTTTAAGGGAGGTATTGACTATCCTTTGGTGGAGATGCACCCACAAAAACCTTCGTGCTTACTCACTTTTAATGCAGAGTATGGCAAAATTGAACTACTCTATTGGTTTGTGCCAAAAAGCATAAAACCAAATAACACATACTATTATGTCCTAAAGGATTTTGATGCAATTAACCGCGCCACTTGACATGCACCTACACCTCCGCGATGGAGAGATGTTACAAAATATCGCCAAGGCTTCAGCGAGAACTTTTTCTGGAGCACTCGTCATGCCTAACCTCGTACCACCCGTAAGTACAAAAGAAGAAGTTGTTGCCTATAAAGCGCGTATCTTGGCTGCCATTGGTGATGAAAAGTTTATCCCCTATATGACACTCTTTTTTAAACCAAGTTATGACAAAGCTTTTTTGGAAAGTCTGCGTGATGAGATTACTGCGATTAAGCTCTATCCTGCTGGTATTACCACCAACTCCGAAGGTGGGGTTAGTGGCTTTGATGTTGAGGAGTTACGTCCTGCTCTTGAGGCAATGAGCGAGCTTAACATTCCTCTGTGTGTGCATGGCGAGACCAATGGCTTTGTGATGGACAGAGAAGCAGAGTTTGTAAGCATTTATGAACGTCTTGCTACTGCATTTCCAAAACTTAAAATCATTATGGAGCACATCACCACCAAAGAGAGTGTTGCAGCACTAGAGAAGTATGAAAATCTTTATGCAACCATTACACTGCATCACCTACTCATCACACTTGATGATGTCGCCGGTGGGATGCTGAAACCCCACCTTTTTTGTAAACCCATCGCTAAACGTCCTGAAGACAAAGTTGCCCTACTTAAAGTAGCACTTGAAGCACATCCTAAAGTGATGTTTGGTTCTGACTCTGCCCCACATCCTAGAGAAGCGAAAGAAGCTTTTGGCTGTGCTGCTGGTGTATTTACAGCACCTATCGCCTTACAGGTACTAGCAGAACTCTTTGAAAATGAAAATGCTCCGTTGGAAAATCTGCAAGCATTTATTTCAGGAAATGCCCAACGCATTTATGGCGTGGAACCTCTTCAAAAAACTGTAGTATTAGAAAAAAAACCATTTACTGTCCCCTCTGACTACAATGGTATAGTACCTATGTATGCCGATGAAGAGATAGCCTACTCAATAAAGGAGATTATCTATGGATAATAGACTGAAAGAGTTTGAAAAAGGACATGAATCTTTTCAAAAAATAAAATTTAAAAAGAGTGAAGAGCGTTTTAAAAAGCTGGTAGAAGACGGACAAAATCCCAAGGCACTGTTTATAGGCTGTTCAGATTCACGTGTGATGCCTGCTTTAATTACAGGTTCAAAGCCTGGAGATTTGTTTATCGTAAGAAACATCGGTAATTTTGTTGCACCGTACAACCCAAATGCAGACTACCATGCTACTGCCTCTGCTATAGAGTATGCAGTCAGCATCTTGGAAGTCTCTGATATTATTGTCTGTGGGCATTCACACTGTGGTGCTATCGCTGCACTATTCAAAGATATTAAACAGACACCTGACAATATACACACTATCAAATGGCTTGAACTTGGGAATGAAGCCAAAAAAGTGGGTCTTCTCGCATATAGAGATGCAGATAAAGATACTATGTTGCGCTATACAGAACGCATGTCAGTAGTCTATCAACTCGACAATCTTTTAACCTACCCTGCAATAAAACGAAAAGTAGAAGAAGGCACAATTTACCTACATGGATGGCATTATGATATTGAAAATGGACATATTGACTATTATGATGATGAAAATTACGAATTTAAAGCACTTACTCAAAATTAATGCGTTAAGATACTCTTATATATAAGGGAAATTAATAAGGATAGTAAATGATAGCAAATAATATTGAAGAACTTATAGGGAACACGCCTCTAGTCAAGATAAATAAACTCTCACAAGAACTCGGCGTCACCATTTTAGGGAAATGTGAATTTATGAACCCTACTTCATCTGTGAAAGACAGAATCGCTTTCAATATGATAAATGAAGCGTTAAAATCGGGTGTCATTGATGAAAGTACCACCATCATAGAACCTACATCTGGCAATACAGGAATAGGACTTGCAGCAATCTGTGCTGCCAAAGGCATGAAACTCATTTTAACTATGCCTGACTCCATGAGTATGGAACGTCGTAAGATACTTATGCATTTAGGTGCAGAACTTGTACTGACTCCTGGTGCAGATGGTATGGGTGGTGCCGTTGAAAAAGCAGACCAACTAGGTCGTGAACTTAAAAATGCTAAAGTGCTTCAGCAGTTTAACAACCCAGACAACTCAGACATACACCGTAAAACAACTGCGATTGAGATACTGAAAGATACTGAAAAAAATATAGATATTTTTGTTGCATCTGTAGGAACAGGGGGTACACTCACAGGTACAGGTGAAGCACTCAAACAGCATATTCCTGCTATCCAAATCATCGCGGTAGAACCCTCTACATCTGCAGTACTAGAAGGTGAAAAAGCAGGGCCACATAAGATTCAGGGTATCGGTGCAGGATTTATACCAGAGATACTAAATACGGCTCTTTACAATGAAGTATTGGCTGTAAGCAACGAAGACTCTTTTGCTATGGCACAAAAAGTAGCACGAGACGAAGGCTTGCTTATAGGGATATCCGCAGGAGCCAACCTACATGCCGCCAAAATATTGGCAGAACGTCCTGAAAATAAAGGTAAAACCATCGTAACTGTCTTATGTGACACTGCGGAGCGTTACCTCTCTACAGAACTTTTTGACCATTAATGGCTCAACACACAGTACAAAAACCTCTTCTTCTTGAAACTATCAAGTGTGACGAGGGTGTGATACACAATCTTTCTTACCACCAAAAACGATGCAACACAAGTCGTCAAATACTCTATCATTCTCAAAACACGCTTGATTTACATGCTTTTATACAAGCACCTCCCCTAGGTAAATATCGATGTCGTATTGTCTATGGAGAATCCATTCATAGTATCGAGTATATCCCTTATACCCCAAAAGAAGTACAACATTTAAAAATCATACCTTCTGATTTTGAGTACAATTTAAAATATGCCAATCGAGACGAAATCAATACCTTATTTAACAACAAAGGTACTGCAGATGATATTATTATCGAAAAAAATGGCTATCTTACCGATACTTCTATCGCAAACATCGCTTTTTATGATGGGGAAAGATGGTTCACTCCAGCCACACCTCTACTAAAAGGTACGATGAGACAGAAGCTTATTGATGAAGGTGTGTTACATACTAGAGACATCAAGAAAGAGGAATTATCTGACTACACACAAGTGGCTTTAATGAATGCTATGTTAGGATTTAAAATCTTAAATCATTTTAACATACAGTAATACCAAGGGTAAATTATGACTATCAATCTTTTTCAAACACCTGAGTACAAGACTATAATGCACAATCACATTTTTCAAACTATCGAATATCTCTTTGGAAAAAACCAAGAATTTGCTGTAGCTTGTGAAATAAAACATATTACTTTTTACCCTGAGCTTCCTACCGAAGTACAAAATTCTTTTGATGAAAAAGTGCTCTTTATTTTAAGTGGCTATACCTTTGAGAGTGCGAGTATCGATGAGGAGTACTTTTCTTTTGAAGCAGGTTTTGGTGAGAGTAATTTTGGCTCTACGGTAACTGTACCACTGTTAGCTATTAATCAAATCTTTGTAGGCGATCATCCTATCGTACTTAATCTGTCAAAATATGAGGGGAAGAAGGAAAAAGAAACTTCCACCAAATCATCGATGGAAGCATTGTTGAATAATCCTGAAAATAAAAAACTTTTCAAGAAAAATAAATCTTAACAGTGACCTGCTAAGATATAGTTTACCACTTTATCTACATAAGCATTATGCTTATTTTCTTTAGAGTACACGATGTAGAATTTACGTGTCATAGTGTAACCTCTTAGTTTCGCTTCAAAAAGTTCACCATTGTTAATCTCATCCATCACAGCATACTTAGACAAGATAGATACCACTGGTTTTTCAGTATTTCTATCACTCTTTTTCAGTGTTTGAAGGACTGTAGTTGTGTTACTTACTTCTGAAAGAACATTAAAACTTTTACAAGAAACACCTAATTCTTCAAAAACTTCAGAGACTACGCGTCTTGTATGCGAACCTTCATTACGACAAATCCATGAGAAGTCATACAGTTCTTCTGTTTTAAGTGTTTTGGCGATAGGTACATTAGACACAACAACCAACTCATCTTCTAGCCATTCTCTATAGATAAGGTCATTATCCATAACAGGTGACTCTATAAGTCCAACATCAAGCTTTCTATCTTTTAGCTTTTCAACAATTTTATCACTTACATCGATGTCAAGGTTAATATCATTGCTAATGGCTTCACCAATAGTATTGAGACATTGTCCAGGGATGATATAGGTACCAATAGTATAAGATGCACCTAATCTAAAAGTAATCTCTTTGTTAATGATTTTTAAAATATCTTGTTCAGATGAATGAATCTCTTTTTCAAGTCTTGTGGCTATCTTGTAGAGCTCATCACCTTCATTGGTCAATTTAATACCATTCTTTTTACGTTCTATCACTTTACAAGCTAAATACTTCTCTATAAATTTAATCTGTTGTGTAACCGCTGGTTGGGATATCCCTAACTTAGCAGATGCTTTTGAAAAACTTCTTTCGCGTGCTACAGTTAAAAATGTCTCTAATTTTACAAAATCTTTTAACATTTGTTGTCCTTACCTAGTACAAAAGTACCATTCCTTATAAATAACCTAAGTTAATAAAATTATTATATCTAATTATACTTAAATCAAACATAAGTTGTTCTTATTAGAATGATTTTATTTTCCCTACTTATATAAGATGTCGAATCATGCTATCGCGCTTCTAAACAATTAAAAGGTATAATTAATACAATTAGTAGGAGAAAGCACATTTTATGGAAACCATTTTAAATGCACTAAACCCATCACAAAAAGAAGCCGTTGAACATATAGATGGTCCTATGCTTATCTTAGCTGGGGCGGGTTCAGGGAAAACAAAGACACTAACCACGCGTCTTGCATACCTTGTAGGAGAAGTGGGCATAGACCCTGCCAACACACTTACCCTCACCTTTACAAACAAAGCCGCTGCAGAAATGCGTGAACGTGCTTTAAAACTCATGCCTTCACGTGTTTCTTACCCTCCTCTTTTATGTACCTTTCATAAGTTTGGATTACTTTTTCTTAAGTTTCATATAGAAAAACTTGGACGAAGTAATGCCTTTGTCATCATAGACAGTGATGATAAAAAACGTCTTATACGTAGCATTGCCAAAGAACTCAAAATAGATTTAAACATCTCCTTCATTGCTTCAGAAATCTCAAAATACAAAAATTCTTTGCTTTCTCCTGAAATTGTTGTGGAAAAAGCCGAACTTCCTGACTACAAAAAAATTGCATCCATCTATGTTGCCTATCAAAAAAACATCGAAGAGAATAATCTTGTAGATTTTGATGATTTACTCATGCTTACACACCAAATACTTGCACAAAATGACACCTTGCGTAAAGAAACGAGTGAACGCTACAAATACATCATGGTAGATGAGTACCAAGATACCAATGAATTACAGTTTCAACTCCTCGAACTCCTCTCTTCTGAGCACAACAACCTCTGTGTCGTGGGTGATGATGACCAAAGTATTTATGGATGGCGTGGGGCAAACATACGTAATATTTTAGAATTTTCCAGTAATTTCGAAACGTGTAAAACAGTCAAACTTGAGACAAACTACCGTTCAACTGAGCCCATCTTAAAAGCTGCAAATACACTCATAGAACATAACTCAACAAGATTGGGTAAAAAACTTACCTCCCATAAAGGTGCAGGTGAAAATGTTAAACTGATCCATTCGTTAGATGAATCTATGGAAGCTAAAGCCATTGCACATAGCATACAAAAACTTTTAGATAAGGGTGCAGACCCAGATGAGATAGCCGTACTTTACCGTATCAATGCGCTTTCTCGTTCTTTGGAAGAAGGTTTCACTAAATCGGGTCTTGCTTTTAAACTCATCGGAGGGATGCGCTTTTATGAGCGTGCAGAAATCAAAGATATCATCTCATATTTCAGGGTTCTTTCTAACCCTCATGATGACTTTTCTCTCATACGTATCATTAACAAACCAAAGCGGGGCACAGGAAAAGCATCTATAGAGAAGCTACAAAAAGCAGCTTTTGAAGCACATGTTTCCCTGTTTGAGTACATAGAAAAATCACTTCAAGGTGACCTTCCTCTTGTCATTAGTAAAAAAGTAGCTACTTCACTCACAAAATTAGTAGAAGATGTCAAGCTTTTACAGAGTGAAGTCTCAACAACATTGGGTAACTTCATCACTCTTTTTGAAGAACGTATTAAACTAAAAGACCACTATGCAAGTATGGTAGACGGCATGGACAGAATCATGAACATTGATGAATTTTATGGCCTTTTTAGAGATGCCGTCATCAAAAACCCAGACCTCACACTCGATGAATTTCTCAATGACATCTCACTCCAATCTGACCAAGACCAGATAGAAGAAGATGCCATCACCATCATGAGTATACATGCAGCCAAAGGACTAGAGTTTGAACATCTTTTTGTCATAGGACTAGAAGAAGAGTTCTTTCCTCTACTTGGAGAGGGGTGTAATATGGAAGAGGAGCGTCGTTTAGGCTATGTTGCCATCACCCGAGCCAAATCTGACCTTACCCTTTGTTATGTAGACAGCCGTTTTTACAAAGGTCGCCGTAAGATGATAGACAAAAGCCGCTTCCTCGGTGAAGCAGGTCTTGTAAAAGATGCCAGTCTCAAAATCACCAAACAGGCTGCTTTCAAAAAAGGTGACTTGGTCAAACACAAGATCTTTGGCATCGGACGTGTGCAAGCTGCGAACAAATCAGGGAAAGAGTATAAACTTCTCATTAATTTTGGTGGAAATAAAAAAGAGATATTGAGCTCTTTTGTACAATCGATATAACTTTTTTACATAATACAAACAAAAGGTGTGGTAGCAACCACACCCTACAGGGAACAAACACGTGAATAGATTATTTGTCGTAAACAAACCTATATTTCGCTCATCCAATGGCTATATGGGTTACGTCAAACGTAAATATGGGACTAAAAAAGTGGGTTTTTCAGGTACACTTGACCCTTTTGCCACAGGCTGTCTCATCGTCGCTACAGGGCAATACACAAAACTCTTTCAATATCTCAACAAAACGCCAAAAAGCTACAAAGCAACCCTATGGCTAGGGGCCAACTCGCCAAGCCTTGATATAGAGAAGATAGACAGCATTAAAGAAACAAAAGAGTTTGATGAGAAGACCATAAAAGAAATCCTCTCCTCACTTTTAGGTGAGCTGACCTACTACCCACCAAAGTTTTGCGCAAAAAAGATAAACGGTAAACGTGCTTATGAACTTGCACGTGCGGGTGAAGAAGTCGACTTAAAAACCATTACCTCTACCATTTACGATATAAAACTACTCAACTACAACCATCCTTTTGTACATTTTGAAGCCAAAGTGAGTGAAGGAACTTACATACGTAGTTTAGGCGCACTCATAGCCGACAAACTTGGAGTTGATGGAACCCTCTCAAGCTTACACCGTATCCATGAAGGGCTTTTTCATTATAACAATGAAAAAGCCCTTAATCCTTTTACACATTTAGCACTGCCGACGAATGTTTATACAGGCGATGAATCATTTATGGAACTTGGAAAAAAACTTGGCGTAGAGTATTTCCAGATACAAGATGAAGGCATTTATCTTATTGAAACTTCACAGTTTTTTTCTATTATCGAAATCATAGGGTATGAAGTCAAATACCGATTTAACCGCATACCAAAGTTTGAGGAAATGTAAGTGTACAGTATTAAAGCCCATGCAAAAGTAAACATTTTTTTAAAGATAACTGGACACAAAGAGGGGTACCATACCCTACTCTCACGTTTTATGCGTGTGGAAGATTTATATGACACTATTCGCTTCGTACCTTGTGAATGTGACTCATTTACTATAGAAGGATGTGAGGATGTACCCTTAGAATCAAATACTATCTACAAAGCCTACAAAGCACTAAATGACCATACCGGTGACCTAGACATACTCAACTTTTTTTACAAACACAAAGTTGTAGTCACCAAACGTATCCCAAGTCAAGCAGGACTTGGTGGCGGTAGCTCTGATGCCGCTGCTTTTATGCGCTTGGTCAAAGAGGTATGTAACCTAATGCTCAGTACCGAAGCCTTAGCAAAGATAGGAAGTACCATAGGGGCTGATTTACCTTTTTTTATCTACAACTACCCTTGTGCAAATGTCAGTGGCTTTGGAGAAGTGGTAGAGCCTTTTGCAGAAGCACCATTAGCCTTAGAACTCTATACCCCAGAACTAGGCTGTGACACAACTCTAGTGTATAAAACATTCAAGCAACACTTGCTTAACAACATAAACCTATGTTCGTTTATAGGGTGGGAAAGACTAGATTCAAAAACACTCTTAGAGATGATAGCAGACCCCATCATACTCAATGATCTCTATGCAGCTTCCCTCATCGCCTACCCTAAATTAAAATACATAGACAAAGATGGCTGGTTTTTCTCTGGTTCAGGAAGCACATTTTTCAAAGTGCTTTAGGGGATACTTTTAGCTATTAAGATATTTTTCTATCGAGCCGCTAAGTTTGCTAAATTCATCTCTATATCGAGAAACATAGCTATGTAACAATTCTGGTTTTTTATAAATAAGGTGCTGATGAATCTCGTTAATAATGACATGCATCTCTTTAGCCCCAATAGTACCTGTCAACCCTTTCATATCAAAACAGAACATTTTAACCTGTGTGAAACGCTGTTCTTTGACCAGTTTTTCAAACAATGTATCACTGTTTTTATACGCATCCATAAACTCTTTGAGAACCTCTTTATAAAAAGCGTTATTTTGTTTCATATGGGCAAGCCCCTCTTCTATGTTTAGTCCAGGAAACACTAAAGTAGGATTAGCATGTTCTTGGCTCATCTCTGAAATATGCATCTTCTCATCTTTTTTAACAAACATATCTAGCGCACTATATAGTTTTTCAATGCGTACAGGCTTTGGAAGGTATCCGTTCATCCCAGAATCAAACATCTTTTCTATCTCATGTTCTGACACCAACGCGGTCAATGCTACAATGGCAATGCTATCAAAGCGATTGTCATTGCGTATGAGTTCAGAAGCTCTGTATCCATCCATCACAGGCATATTGATATCCATAAAAATGAAGTCTACATCTTTATGTGCCCGTACAAATTCGACAGCTTCTTCCCCATTGTTGGCTACGCTGAGTTTCATTTCTGATTTACCCAACACACTCATCACCACTTTTTGATTGATAATATTGTCTTCCACAATAAGAATATGTGCACCTTTAAATTTCTTAAAACTCTCCAAGGTTACATTTTTTACATCTTTAAATACTTCCCTATAAATAGGTAAGACATCTGCAACTTTAGGAACAATACCCGATGCGAGCTCTTCTTTTTTAACTTCTTTTTCTTTGGCTTTTTTTTCATAGAGTTCGATAAGTGTATCAAAAACGTACTCTTGCGTTAATGGTTTTACCAAACTAATGTCTATCGCATTATTGGGTACCACTTCATCTGAAGAAAAAAGATTATCTAAACTAATCAGTTTAAGGTTTTGCTTATCTTTGACTTTTTTAAGCGACTCCAACACTTTGAAATTAAACAAAGTATCATTAAGTGCAACGATTTCATATTCAGAGAAAATAGGTATATTTTTAATAAATTGTTCTGCGCTTAAGACTGTCACTTCCGCTCTAAAATACGCAAACATTTTTTCTGTAGCATGTGCTGCATAATCACTTTTATCTACAATAAGGATTTTTTTACCTACGAGACCTTTATCTGGTAAACGGTACTTTCTTTTCTCTTTATTCTTCTCTTCTATAGGAATGGTTAATGCCAAGCCATTAAAGCCATTCTCACGGTCAACCACAAGTAACTCTCCATCCATCAAATGGGTCAATTCATTGGCAACAAAAAGTCCAAGCCCCACATATCTACGTGAAGCCTCATCATAGTATGAGTCAAAAAGTGCTTCTTTATCTTCTACAAGAAGTTCCGAATCTATGTTAAAACATAATTGTAACCCATCTTTTAAACTAGACGTCGTGACCACTTCAAGTTTGATCTCTTGACTTTTACTGTTTTGTATAAAATATTCTAACAAATTTGTTAGAATTTGCCCAAGATGCAGTGAATCAGCAAACATAAATCTCGGTACTTCTTTATCGATATCAAAAACCAACTCTGTGTCATTTTGCTTATAGGTATTATTCAATAACCCCGCAACTTCATTAAGCACATTATTAAAGTTAAACACTTCATGCTGAATCACTACTTTTTTAGACTTGAGTCTTAAAAACTTAATAAGATCACCCGTGACATCTAGTAATTCATTTTCATTGTACATGACTTTTTCCATGTCTTTGTAGAGAGGTGTTTCTTTCACCTTCTCTGCAAGGCTACTCGTATGCGTCATCGTTTCACGTGCGATAGTATGGATATTTTCTCCCATACTCGAAAGCACTTCATGCTGTTTTTGTTCTAACTTTTTATGTTTAAATTTAATATTTTCATGGTCTTTTTTAAGTTTCTTTATTTGTTCAGAAGACACAAACATAAAGATTATGCCTATAGCAGCCAAAGTAAACAGACCATACCATAAATTGCTATCATCTTTTTCAACCATCACTTCTCTGTCCACATATACTTTCTTAATCGTGGGGGTCACAGATGTAGCCATAGCAGATGCTACCACTACAGGCTTATTTTTTTCGATAATCACAGCATAAGGAAATACTTTCTTTACATTGATATATGCAAGTGCTAGTAAATCATTACGTTCAAATGGTCCAACTTGCAGCAGTTCTTTATCATGTAAAACAACCACTTTCTCTTTAATCTGAGATGCAGACAACATTTCAGCCAAACTTGCATCGTTTTCCAATAAAGTTTGATACTGTATTTTTGCATATTCTATTTTTTCTGTGCTGTCACTTTGCAACAAAACAATAACATTTTCATTTGCTAATAATGCCAAGATAAAAGCAAACCATAAACCTATAATTTTACGCATTATCTACTCCTAACTGTGTAATTTCTTTTTCAATTTTTTTCTGATCACTTCGTATATCTTTTTGTGTCTTATTGAGTTTAGCAATCTTGCGTCGACGAAGAAGAGAAGATATCAAACCTATCAAGGCCAAAAACCAAATAGCAATCCACTGTAAACCAATCTTATCTATCCCATTTTGTGCTTTATATTTTGTGGCATTTATCTTAGAGCTTTTTTGTATCTTTGGTATATCTGATTCCACATAACGTTGCGTATCTTTAATCGTCTCGGGTGCATCAATATAAAAAGTATCTGGGAAAAGTGGCGTAAGTAAAATGAGCAGCTGATTACGTACTGTCAAAGAATGGATCGGTGAAAGTACCAATACCTGCTGTTTTCCTAACATTTCAAGTTTAGGTGTCAAATGATATTTCTCTTCTAAAGCCCGAATAGCTGGCTCTTCTATAAAATAAATTTTCAATTTCAAAAAGTTTTCATCTGCAAGTGCACTATCTCCATAACTCGCAACAATCATTTTCTCAGAAAATTTTTCATGAGGGGTTACTTTTGCAAAAAGAAAAGTATACATACTGAGGATAAGCATCAAAAATTTCATGTAAAGGTACCTTTAAACATTTAAAATATTGAACAAGAATAATAGTGTAACATAATTTATCCCTAAACAAAAAGCTTAATCCCAAATATAGAAATAGGATGAATTCCTATTTCTATATTTGGGTTAATACATCTTAATCAAATAATAGTTATAATAAAACAAATAAACTAAAGAGAAACCATGGCAAGTCTAAATAAGTATCCTAATATCTTCGATGAATTAAAAACCCAAGTACGTGAAGCGGGCTTACTTGACCGTGTTCCTATACGTGGTAGCCTAGAAATGATAGCCATACTTCTCTGCATCATCACAGCACTTGCAACCGCACCACATTGGCACCCTGTGATTTTGGCTCTTTTTTTAACCTTGCTTTTTACGCGCTCCGTCTTTGTCTCGCATGACATCTTGCACACACAGTACTTTAAAAACAAAGCGCTGTCTAAAAAACTGAGCTATCCTTTTTCTGCCATTATTCTCTCAAATTCCTCTTCATGGTGGGACTATAAACATAATGTCAATCACCACACTTACTGTAACATCGTAGAGAAAGATGAAGATATCCGGGCACTTGATGGTGCATTTACCCCTAACAAAGGAAGTAGCCCTTTCTTAAAAAAATACAAACATATTGTCTTTTGGGGTGCCATGTTTTTTATGTTCCCTGCATTTATTGCGCAGTCTTACTCTTTTGTCATCAAACGAAAACTATGGGGTGAGCTTTCGCTTATGCTATTACACTGGCCACTTATCTGGGGAACACTCTATTATCAAATAGGCGGTTTTGATACCTTTATAGTGGCAATTGTCATGAACTTTGTCCTCTCCCCTTGGCTTGCATTTGGATTCATTACCAACCACTTAGGGTGTGAAACCTTCACAGAAGAACAAGCCAAAGATTTTTCATGGATGGAACTACAAATGAGGGGCAGTCGTTCACTCAAAGGCGGTTTTTGGGTGCATTGGTTCTATGGTGGGCTCAATACACAAATAGAACACCATCTATTCCCCAAAGCACCACGGTTTAACCTCTTAAAAGTTCAAAAGATAACCAAAGACTTTGCAAAGAAATATGACATACCATATTTTGAAACAACACCTATCATGGCGTATGTTCAAATTAATGAAGCACTGAAAGATTATTAAACTTTTGCTATAATTTACGAAAAGGAGACATCATGGCAATTACAGACACACTCAAAAAGCTCGTTAGAAAAGTACTCACTCTAGGTACTCCCCCTGAAAAAGAAGTCCTTTATAAGGAAGTCATAAAACGAAAAGTACCTCAAGAAAGTGCTGAAATACTTGTTATAAATGACATTAAACACTCTTTTAAAAAAGTGTTTTCTGCAGAAGATGACGTTAACTCTTCAGAAGATGCACCAAATCCCACAGTAAAAAAAGTAACGAAAAAGAAAGCCCCTGCAAAGAAAGCTACAGCAAAAAAGCCCGCAGTGAAAAAGCCTGCTATCAAAAAAACAACTGTCACGAAGCAAACTACAGCTAGCAAGACTACTAGTGATTCCAAGAAACCTGTCAGTAAAAAACCTGCTGCAAAAAAACCTACTAGTAAAAAAACCACAACAAAGAAAGCAAGTACTTCAGAAGAAGTCACTACCACTAAAAAACCTGTAGCAAAAAAGTCCACTACCAAAACAGCCGTCACAAAGAAGACAACAGCTACAAGTAAAAGTACTGAAACGAAAAAGTCACCGGTTAAGAAACCTGTAGCAAAAAAAGCCACAGTAAAAAAAGAAACGACCACTAAAGCAACAGTTAAAAAAACAACCACTCCTGCTAAAAAATCTACAGCAGCACCAAAAGGTGCAAAGAAAGCAGAAAAGATTGCTCTTTACATCAAAGATATCAAAAAACACTATGGTGAAGTAGATGAAGATTTTGTAGCTATCGTGGTTAAAAATCTTGGACCTTCTATCTACAAAAAAGATGCGGAACTTGTCTCCTGTTCAGATCCAAAAGAACTTGATACTGTACGTAAAAACTTTCTCATTAAAAAGTTGGGTATTGATGCAAGTCAGGGAGTGTTAGATGCTGCTATACAAGATGTCTGTGAAGAGCTAAAAGGCGTGCGCAGAAAGTATCGTGCAACGTTCTACTATAGCTTGGCAAAAAAATTCAAAAAAGAGTCAGTTCTCAAATAAACTATAGCAACCAAAAGGACTCTTTTGTTTAAATATCTCTTTTTTACTGCGTTCGTGACACTCCTTATTTACAGTAGTGTCACAAAAACTTCTTTTTTACCTACACAAGAAAACCCTTTTAAACTTGACGATATAGAAACACACTCTGACAATGAAGTATTATTTACTTCTTTTAAACATATCGAAGAACGAAGAGAAAAAAAACGTCTAGCACAGGAAAAAGTAGAACAAGAAGCCTTAAAAAAGCGTCTTCTTATCGCTAAAAAAGCCAAAGAAAAAGCGTTAGAAAAAAAACGAGTAGAAGAAAAAAAAGAACTTGCAAAACTAGAAGCGAAACGTTTGCTTATAAAAAAATTACAAAAAGAAAAAGAAGCCCAGGAGAAGTTAGAAACAGCACGTATGCTAAGTGCAAAAAAAGAACGAGAACTTGTTGCAAAGAGAATTCTTGAACTCAAAGCCATAGCACAAAAGAAAGCTTTAGAAAAAGAGAAAAAACAACAAGCTATTTTTGCCAAATCACCCACACACAATAGCATCACCGCGCATGTCGATCTTTCCGAACAAAAGATAAACGTATACAAAGGTACGACACTTTTACACCAATGGCGCGTTTCTACGGCTAGAAGAGGGTATGTGACACCTACAGGTACTTACAAACCTTTAAGTATGCAAAAAATGCACTATTCAAAAAAATACCACAACTCACCGATGCCTTACTCCATATTTTTTAAGGGGGGGTATGCGCTACATGGCACGAGAAGCATCAGCCGTTTAGGTCATATAGCCTCACATGGATGCGTCAGACTCCACCCTACCCATGCAAAAGAGCTATATGCACTTATCAAAGAGTATGGTAAAGAAAATACAACTATTACCATCACCCAGTAGCACTATCTATCTTTTATCATCTCCAAATACAAGGCTTCTACTTTTACCCTTGCCCAAGGTGTTTTACGCAAGAACTTCAAACAAGACTTGATACTTGGGTTGGTGTTAAAACAATTGATTCTTATCCGTTTATCTAGTTCATCCCAACCATAGTGCGCTTCTAACTCTTCTAACACCTGTACCAGTTTAACCCCATGCATTGGGTTATTTTTATGTTCATCATTATTCATACCGTTATCATACCTCAAACTTCCATTTAAATGTTTTAAATAAACACTGAGATTATATGATATAATTCTTCAACTATTTAATGAAGGATATTTGTGGCTATCAACATCGTTGCACAAAACAAAAAAGCCAGACACGATTATGAGATACTTGAGAAGTTCGAAGCAGGTATAGTTCTCGCTGGTGCAGAGGTCAAAGCCTTGCGTGCGAAACGTGCGAACCTTGCAGATGCTTTTTGCCGCTTCATTCAAGGTGAACTGCATATTATGAATGCCCATATCGCGCATTTGGAAACCACAAACAGACATTATGTACCTGACACAAGAACACCTAGAAAACTCCTCTTGCACAAAAAACAGTTAGAGAAACTCTATGTCAAAGTGCATAAAGATGGCTACACTATTGTACCTCTGATGATTTATTTTAATGAACGTAATTTAGCCAAAGTAAGCATCGCCATCGCCAAAGGGAAGCAACTTCATGACAAACGTGCAGACATGAAAGCAAAAACACTTGATAGAGAAGCGAAATCAGCTATGAAAAACAGGAGTTATGAGTAATAACTATTTTTGCTTACGCTTTTTTAGTATCTTCTCTCTAGGCGAGATATAGGTATGCACTTGATTAGATTTACGTGCTATACGTTTTTCTTTATGTTGTGTATAGATATTTGGATTTAATTTTCTATCTTCATGTAGACGCTTCCAGATAGAAACTTTTTTATACCCTATAAACTTGTCAATACTAGCTTGTATTTTCTTAACCAACCATTGTAAAAATGACTTCACAGGAATATGAAATATCTTTTCCATATAGTATTCAAACCATTCAAACCAAGAGACAAAAAAAGCATAGATACCCGTGATGCCTTTGGCAAGGAAAGGTACTTTTTCCATCCATGAGAGTAACCATGAAAAAATGACCACCTCAACTAGAGGTGCTAACCAAGAACCCCAAAGATAATCAGTGAAAAAATATGCAACTGCTGTACCAGTCTTCAGGAAAATTGCTAAAAGGAAACTCCACACTTTAGCTATAAACACTTTTAACGCAAGCATTCCACCCATAAACTTACCCACGAAACCCAAAGAACCGATAAAAGCAAAAATAGTGATGATTTTTTTAACTAAGGGGAAATTTTTGAAGTTCTCTTTTGCATGATTGACAAGACGTTTAAAATCATCAGCAAGATGGTCTAAAAAGTGTTTTTTAACATTGCCCATCACCACTTTTTCTACCACATATCGTTTACCCAACCCTGTCGCTGACAATAATGCTATTTTCTTTAAGAAAAGCATGAGGATAAACTTTCCCTTAACCAAAAAGAATGCTGCCAATATTTTAAAAATATTTTTCTTTACAAAAAGTAAAACACGTAAAAACAAAGCAAAAATAAATTCACGACTCTCTTCAACCAATAAAACGATGATAAGCAATCCAAGAAGAAAAACCAGTGTTGAAAGAAAAATACGTTTATGCATACATTATTTTTTCAAAGAGGCTTTTATCGTTTTATAAAGACGCTTTACTTTTGTCATAAAAGGACTTTCTGCCGTGAAATACTTTTCTTTAAATGCACGAGCACGTTTTTTAAACCCTTCTTTCATACGCTTTAAACGTGCCATAGTCTCCACATACATTTCGCGTGACTTCAACCATGCGATACCTGCCATCATCTTCTCATACAGCCATTTAAACCATCCAAACTGCATAAGCTTGTCTTCTGTTACTCTAAAGAGCCAAAAAGTAAATGCCGCGATGGGGATTTTAGAGACATACAGTGACAAACCAAGTAACACCTGACCACTCATAAAGAGCATCCCCGCATAGATACCAAACGTTTCCACTGTTGCCAAAAGTACAACAAAGAGTACAAGAATCACATAGGCATTGATATGTTTTAACTTTGCTTCTATTTTTTGAAGAATTTTAAGTGAATGAATGGCCTCATAAATAGGCTTAGCAATCCCCTCCCAAATAAGCTCTTCAAAGATAATAAAGATAAATACGAGTATGAGTTGTAAAAGTGAAATGAATTTGTTTTTAATGGTTGTTAACATAGATATATCCTGGATAAAATTAAATATAATTATAGCGATTTAATTAGAAAGTTAAAGTGTGAGATGAATAGAAAATTGATTATTTTGTTTGAGTAAAGGAGTCTATGAAAATAGATAATTTTGTTTGAGTTTGCTTTAGATTTGGAGGTTGTGCTGAAGGAGCTTACGTTCAGCAAGTGACTGAAGCACTCCTCCAAAGATGAAGTAAAATCGGACGAAAGAACTATTTTCTACGGAGTTCTTTGATTCTTGCTGCTTTACCTTTTAACTCTCTCAAGTAGAACAATTTAGCTCTTCTAATTCTACCTCTTCTAAGTACTTCAATACTTTCGATAGATTCTGAGTAAAGTGGGAAGATTCTTTCAACACCAACAGAGTTAGCACCCATTTTTCTTACCATGAAAGTACGTCCTGTACCTTGACCTCTGATAGCAATACAAAGACCTTCATAGTTTTGTACTCTCTCTTTATTACCCTCTTTAATTCTTACGGCTACTTTTACTGTATCACCCGCTCTAAAATCAGGAACGTTTTTGTTATCTAGTTGAGCTTGTTCAAAGCTTTCGATGTATTTATTTCTCATCTGTTATACCTTTTTTGTATAAATCTGGGCGAAAATACTTTGTTTTACACAAAGCAAGCCCTCTTTTTAAGTCCGTGATTTTACTATGATTACCCTTTAAGAACTCTGAAACAACTTCATTTTCTTCATAATTTATAGGTTTCGTAAAAGATGGCGCTTCCAACAGTGATTCTTCAAAGCTCTCAACACTTAAAGAGTCACTGTTCCCAAGCACAGCATCTACATTACGGCTAATAGCATCACATACCACCATACTTGCCAACTCTCCACCAGTCAAAATAAAGTCTCCAATAGACAAAAGTTCATCTGCATATACTTCTATCACCCTCTCATCAATACCTTCATACCGTCCAGATACAAAAACCACATGCTCTTTTTTAGCCAAGCGTTTTGCATCATTTTGTGTAAATGTTTTTGCCACAGGTGAAAGGAAAATGATGTGTCCTTTGGGAGAATCCTTTTTGACTTTTGCCAATGTATCCATAAGTGGCTGAGGCGTCATAAGCATCCCTGCTCCCCCACCTATCATCGGTGCATCTACACGATTGTGTTTATCTGTAGTAAAGTTACGTGGATTATAAAAATCAATAGATATCTTCTCATCTTCGATAGCACGCTTTAAAATACTTTCTGAAAAGTACCCTTTAATAAGGTTAGGGAAAAGTGTAATGAAGGAGAAACGCATTTAAGACGCCTCAAGTATATCTTTGGCATCTTTCGTATAGACTATTTTTTCATCCAATCCAACAGTCAATACATAACGTTCTATATAAGGAAGCAAAAAACTTTGGGAGAAATCTTCTTGGACCAAAACTTCATCTGTTTTGACTAGTAGATAATCTGTATCACCCATACGCTGTATATCTGTCACCTCACCAAGTACTTCATCACCTTGCTTCACTGTACATCCGATGATATCAAACCAAAAGTGCTGTCCTTCTTTGAGGTCACAGTTTTCTCTTGTTTGTGCCATATCAGCAAAAATTTTTACATTGGTTAGTTTTTTCGCAGAATCGATACTTTCATAGCCACTAAATTTTACAATACCACGCGTAAAATTAATATCAGCGATGGTTAAATCACCACGATTACTTTTATAGGTATTTCCTATTTTAAACTGTTCTGGAAAATCTGTATGAATATGAAATTTAAGGTCGCCCCAAAGGCCGATAGTTCGCCCAATTTGAGCGATGAGAGATGCGTCATTTGACATAAAAAATCTTATTTTTTATCTTTACAGAATGTAAAGCTTTAGTGAGAGGAATTCTCAATGGGCTTTGCTCTTTGAGAAGGAGACCTAACATGGCTATTCTGCTGCTTTTACATTGACACGGTAGTTTTTACCGCCTTTTGCTTTACATCCAGAAATAACCGTTTTTATGGAGTTTATCATTCTTCCTTCTTTTCCGATGAGCTTACCAATATCTTCACTGTTAGCAAAGATGATAATCTCATCAAAATTCTCATCAACCTCCGATATCTCTACGGAAATATCTTCAGGATTGTTTACCAAAAGCTTGGTATAAGTGAGAAGGAAGTCAGTTACCATTAGACTATTTCTTACCTGCTAGTCTTGTTACTGTTGGGCTCATTTGTGCACCAACTGAAAGCCAGTAGTTTAGTCTTTCTTCATCTAGAGTAAGCTCTTTGTTTACAGATACTGGATTGTAGTTACCGATGACTTCTATCCAACCACCATCTCTTCTTTTTCTGCTATCTGTTACTACGATTCTGTAAAATGGCTTCTTTTTTCTACCCATTCTTGTCATTCTGATCATTGTCATGTTATATCCTTTAAATATATGTCTTTTAATTACAACCCACTTGGAGGTTCAAGTGTCCATAAATTAAGTCCTGACAACTGCTTTTTAATGACTAAAACACTCATCAAGGCTTAACGAACCGCGATTTTACCATAAATATACTAAAAATTTTATTAACTTCTATGTATCACACTATTTCTAGCGAGGGATGTTTGCCATCCCTCCGCCACCTTGCATCTGCGACATCATGTCTTGCATCTGCTTCATGCCACCCTTAGTGGACATCTTCTTCGCCATTTTTGCAGCATTTTTAAACTGCTTTAACACACGGTTTACATGCATAGGCTCAAGCCCTGCACCAGCTGCTAAACGACGTTTGCGCATATTATTTAATAAATCTGGATTTTCTCTTTCTTTTAAAGTCATAGAGGAAACTAACGCTTTTATTTGCTTAATCTCATCAGAATTTTCCAAGTCCATATCCCCTATTTGCTTCGCCATGTTACCCATACCGGGTATCATCCCCATGATGGACTTCATGCTTCCAAGCTTTTTCATCTGTTCCATTTGTGCTAGAAAATCGTTAAAGTTAAACTGTCCCTTTTTAATCTTCTGCGTTATACGCTTTGCTTCTTTAGGGTCTATGGTAGCAGCAGCTCTTTCAGCAAGTCCCTCCACGTCCCCTGCACCCATCAAACGGCTTACTATTCTGTCAGAGATGAACTGCTCTAGGTCTGGCATTTTCTCACCATTACCGATGAAACGAAGTGGTACACCTACTTGTTGGGTAAGCCCAAGTGCCACACCACCTTTACCGTCACCATCAAATTTAGAAAGAACCACACCCGTGATACCTATCTTCTCTTTAAACGTCTGTGCTGTTCTTACTGCATCTTGTCCTGTCATAGCATCTGCTACATAGAAAAGCTCATCTGGATTGGCTACTTTTTTCACCTCTGCAAGCTCATTCATAAGCTCATCGTCTATGGCTAAACGACCTGCCGTATCTATCAGCACTACATCATAAAGCTCTTTTTGGGCTTTTTCAAGTCCACGTTTGACTATATCTGTTGGCGTAGCACCTTCATCGGCTACAAGTTCTACTTCTATGTTAGAAGCGATTTGCTTGAGTTGTTCAACGGCTGCGAGTCTTTGCAAGTCAGCTGCGATGATGAGTACTTTTTTCTTCTTTTGCTCTTTGAGAAAATGTGCTAGCTTACCTGTAGTGGTTGTTTTACCAGAACCTTGCAAACCTATCATCAACACTACGGTTGGTGGTTTAGAGGCGAAAGTAAACCCTTTTGGTGCACCTTCAAGCGTTAAAATATCTGTGAGTTTGTCTTGTAGTGCCTTAAGGAAGTTGTCTTTACCAACACCATGTTTTTTAGTCTCTATTTCTACGCTATTTATGAGATCTTTTACTACCTTATGATGTACATCTGATTTGAGTAGTGACTTTTTAAGCTCAGTTGTAGCTTTTTTCAATGCCTTTTCATCATCATGAAAACGTATTTTACCTATGGCATTTTTAAAACTATCGGTTAAAGTATCAAACATGTTTACCCTTGTATTTCTTCTATTTATTGTTGCGATTTTACCCTATTTGGGCTTAATACACTAGTCTATATTGATATGCATGGTATAGAGTGATTTAATATCTTTCTTTGCTTCTTCATAAATTAAATAAACCTGAATGGTATAGATACCCCTTTTAAGTAATTTATCTTTATATTTTGAGCCCTCTATGTCCCCTCTGAAAAAAGCAGAATCACTGGAGTTTTTAAAAGGTGAATAAATTTTAAAATACGCTTTTGAAGAGTCAATATTGACATGCAGTGTTTCACCTTTATTAGCATAAAATTGATAGTTTGTTTTTTCAAAGCCCCTGACTGCACCATGCAGTGTTACACTCTTTTGACCTATATCAAAATCAATTTTCTTACTGACTTCTACACCTTTAGCCATACTTTGGTATGTTACTAAAAATATACCTATCCATACTATAAACCATTTTAACTGCATCTATTGTCCTTTTTTATTTATATCTAGCGATATCTTTAGGCTCTTTGGCATTAAACTCATAGTCAAGTATCTTCATTTTTGCAGAGTGTAAAAGCACACGCTTTGACTGTGTACGACTTCCATACTGCTCATCGCCTACAACAGGATGTCCTATATGTGCCAAGTGTACACGTATTTGGTGTGTACGTCCTGTGGTTATCTCTATATGTACTTTAGACTTCTTTCCCTGTAACTCTTCTGGCTTCACTACAGTATGTGCCTTTTTCCCACGTAGGGGGTCTATAAGCGAAAATGCTTTACCTTTTTTAATGGTAAAGATAGGTTCATCTATCTCAACTTTTTCATACAACACACCCTCTATCCATGCCACATAATTTTTTTCAACTTTGCGTGATTTAAACTCTTTAATGGCTCTGTCTATAAATGCTCTGTTCTTACCTAAAAGTAAAACCCCCGAAGTATCACGGTCAAGTCTATGTAAAAGTTCTGCACCATCAATAGCATCTTGAATGTCATAGCTGTCTACCTGTGCAGGTTTATTGATAGCGATGATATCCTCATCTTGGTAGAGTATCTCTATATCTTCAGGGTATTCTATACGAAAAAAGGTCTCCGTGTGTATGTCTGCACGTGCAATCTTCACTTTTTTATCTTCTACAAACACTAGCCCTCTATCTATGAGGTCTTTTGCTTTTTTATTTGAAATGTCTTGTTGTCTTGCTAAGACTTTGTATGCTTTATCTGTAGCCATTTTTTTCTATCCATATGCTAAATTTTTCCGTTAATGGAAATTCTATTATTTTTATTTTACTATTTTGTCCTGTTTTAAAAATTATATCACTTTTTGGGACTTTAAAACTTTTTGAGAGAAATTTTACTAACTCTTTATTTGCCGCACCTTCAACTGCTGGTGCTTTGATGCGTATCTTTATGGCATCTTCACCATAAAGTTCGCAAAACTCTGATTTACTCGCATTAGGCTGTGCCTTAATACGTAAACTTACTCTATCTTCCTTTATCTCACAAAACATCTTCAAGACTCTTCACGATAGGTGATATATCTGTATGATATTTCAGTCTTGTAGGTTTCAAAAGCCCATGCTGTAAAAGCCTACGAGAAAGATTGGATGCTTCCACTATAGCAATACCTTCAATGGCTCCAAAAATATCTACTTGGTTAAAATAGTGCTTACCTGAGAGTATCTTACATCCAAACTGTGCAGCTTCAGCTGCATTGTGTCCACCTATAGGCTCAAATGCCCCACCAAGTATCACAATATCTGAAATACTATAGATATTGACCAACTCACCCAAAGTATCAATAAGAACAATATCATCCTCTAGGCTCTTATCCTCAGAATACCTATGCCATAAAAGATTGTTAGCTTTACCAAAAGCCTCTATCATGCCTGCTACTTTGTCAAAACGTTCAGGGTGACGTGGCACGATAATGAGTCTTGCCTCACTCTGCTCTTGTTTCAATCTATAAAAAGCATCTAAAATTAATGCTTCTTCAGTCCCATGTGTACTTGCTGCACAAATAATCAATCCAGAAGGTTTTACCAACGTTTGAGTAACCTTTGGGAGAGATGACAGTTTAATATTACCCGTAACCACAACATTTTTTGCACCCAAAGACTCTAAACGTTCTTTGTCTAATGCCGTTTGTGCATAGACTTCGTCTATATGTTTAAAGATATGTCTATAAAGCCAACCCATACGCAGATACTTTGGGTAAGATCTCTCAGACATCCGTGCATTGATGAGCAGTGTTTTTGCCCCTCTTTTTTGTGCCAAGACAAAAAGTAAGTACCAAAACTCCGCTTCCATGACCACTAAAGCTTTTTGAGGTTTTAGCCAAAAAAAGAGCAGTGATTCAAAGGGCAAGTAACGACTCTCTTGCGTATAGTCTAAAATAGCATCATAACCCGTGTGTGTTGTACTACTCATACGTAATAGTTCACTTGGCAATTTGTCTACCAATGGCTTAATGGCCTTTGCCTCTCCAAAACTACACGAATGAAACCAAATACCATCAGGTTTTAAAGGTGGGTTTTTCCATAAGAAAAATCTAGCTGGTAATGAATCTTTATATTTTGATTTAAAAGAAAAAAGAAATAGAAAAGGGAGTGCTAAAATGTAGAGTAAAAACGCAACTAGACTATAGAGAAAAAAGAATGTTTTCTCCATAGTATTTCACTTGTTATGCTTCAGCTGTAACAGGCTCTAGGTATAAAATACGTCCACAGTGAGGACAGTTTACAATTTCGTCTGCTCTAATCACTTCTGCATAGGTTTTATCGTTAAGCTTCATGTAACATCCGTAACATGCTTGTTTTTTTACAGGTACAACTGCTGTGTTCCCTGCCCAGATACGAATCTTTTCATAGAATGCAAGTACTTTTTGCTCAAGGTTTCTACTAAGCTCTTCTCTTTTTACAAAAAGTTCACCTTTTGCTTTTTCAATCTCAGCTTTTTCTACAGAAACTACTTCGTCCATTGCTTTAAATTCAGCAGCTAAGGCAGTTACCTTTTCGCTTGCTTCTTCTAGCAATGCTTTTTTCGTTTCATTGATACCTTGAAGTCTTTCAATCTCTTCATTGGCAAAAGTCATTTTCTCTTTTGCGATATCTTCTTCCAAAGAGAGTGCTTTCATCTCTTTTTCTGTAGAAATCTCTTTCAATTTTTTAGCATTTGAAGAAAGTTGTTCATTCAGAAGTGTTAGTTGTTCTTCAAATGTTTTTACTTTTGCTTCATTGTCTACGATATCTGTATTTAACGTATCAAGTTCAGCTTGTGCAGCATCCATCTTTTTTTGAATTTTAGCTACTTTTTTATCTGCAGCTTCAAGTTGTGGGGTATACGAGTCAATCGCTTTATCATTGTTAGAAAGCTCGATAAGCTCATTTAAGTGTTTATTCAATCTCTGTCCTTTAGGATTTAAGGGTATTTCTGTAACTTTTTACAGGTTTAAGAACCTATTTTTAATACGTTTCAGTATGAAATGGGTTTTTAGAATTCGCAATTATAGCCAAAATAGGTAAAACTTTCAATTCATCTATCAATATCTGGGCAAAAAACTTCTCAGGTTCATAGTGTCCGATGTCTATCATCATCAAATCTTCACTCATAGCTTTCATCGCATCATGGTATTTGATGTCCCCCGTAAGAAAACAATCGGCCTCTACCTCATCCATCAAAGAAGCCCCAGAACCTGTGCATAAAGCGATAGATTTTATATTTTCTTTCTTACCTACTACTCTTAGTGTAGGAAGCTCCAACTTTTCTTTTATCAAGTTCAAAAGTGCTTTGTAATTCCATGTACCTTTTGCTGTACAAAGAAAAGCATTTTGAGATTCCAAAGTAAAACCTAAAATCTTTGTAAACACATATTTATTGAGATGTGTCTGGTCAAAGTTTGTATGCAGTGCAATACATGACTGCTTTTTAAGTATCATCTTTTCCATAAGATTTGAAGGGTATTTAGCAAAATCAAGCTGTGTAAGCTTAGCAAATATAAGGGGATGATGCACCACAAAGAGTGTGCCCTCTTTTGCCTCTTCTATCATAGAAAAATCTATATCTAAAGAGACTACTATTTGGGAGACCTTACGATTTAAATCACCTACAATTAACCCAGAGTTATCCCATTTTTCTTGAAGTTCAAAAGAGCTTATTTTATCTAGGTGGTTATATATTTCTTGTAATTTCATGATTAACTCCGTAGGGTGCGATTGCCATCGCACCTTCTATAATATGATTGTAAATTTAAAAGTATTTCATATAAAAAAGCAAAAGGTGCTGTGGCAACAGCACCCTACGATTTTACCCTTGCATTGCGTTCTTCTTCTTGTGCTTTATAAAGTTGTGCACAGCCTATAGAAAGCTCTCTGACTTTTAGAATATAGTTCTGTCTTTGCGCCTGAGAGATAGCCTTACGTGCATCAAGTACGTTAAAGGCATGAGAAGCCAGCATACATTGGTCATAGGCAGGTAAAGGAAGTCCTGCATCCAAACAGACTTTACATTCATTAGAAGCATCTTCAAAGTGTTGGAACAAGTTTTCTACATTCGCTACTTCAAAATGGTACTTGGAAAACTCATACTCTGTCTCTTTATGCACATCACCATACGTAGTTACTGTGTCGCCCATTTTGTTCCATACCAGGTCATAGACAGAGTCTACACCCTGCAAATACATAGCCAGCCTCTCTGTACCATAGGTTATCTCAACAGCCACAGGATCACAGGCTATGCCTCCTACTTGCTGGAAGTAAGTAAACTGTGTCACTTCCATACCATCAAGCCACACTTCCCAACCAAGACCCCAAGCACCAAGTGTTGGTGATTCCCAGTTGTCTTCGACAAAACGGATATCATGCTCTTGTAGGTTAAGCCCTAAGTACTCAAGTGACTTTAGGTAAAGCTCTTGAATGTTGTCAGGGCTAGGTTTAATGAGAGCTTGAAACTGATAATACGCCCCAAGTCTGTTAGGATTCTCGCCATAGCGTCCGTCGGTAGGACGACGGCTAGGTGCCACATATGCAGCAGACCAAGGCTTAGAATCAAGACTTCTCAGAAGTGTCGCAGGGTGAAATGTCCCTGCACCAGATGGGATGTCGTACGGCTGTACGATATTACATCCTTGTTCTGCCCAGTATTGTTGGAGTTTTAGTAGCATAGTGCTAAATGTTATGGCGTTTTTGTTCATGCACATTCCTTTTCTAATTTTACTTTTAAATCTTGACATTCAACAAATATATTCTTTCTATTTCTTGCTAGCCAATTATAAATTATCCTATCAATAGGTTTTCCACTTTTACAATACAAATAATAAACAGACATATTAGCTGCTTTTGTACTATCAAATTTTTCACATAATATATATGTAGTATTACTTGCTTTTTTAGGTGCAGAACTTAATAAATCCGATTTTGTTTGCTCTAACAATCTTTTCTTTACTTCAACATCTAAAGTTTGAATAAGTAAAAATAGTTCAGTAATTTTAAGATATTCAATATCATCATTAACATATTTATAGCTATCAAAGTCTTTATCAAGATATGTACAACAATTATTCAAAAAACCAAGTAAAATACTTTTTTCTTCGACTAAAATATATTTATCTTGACATTCAATAACTTTATCACATGTTGAACCTACATCATCCAAAGGATCAATATCAATAATACGAAAAGAACTTAAAGTGTCATCACAACAAAATTGTTTGACACTTTTTAAATGTATTCCCACATTATCTCCTCTAAAGAGCCCAAAAGTTCATCTTGTATCAACTGCCATTTTTCATCAGTATCTAAAATATGATTTTCAACTACACCTTCTGTCTCTTTAAATAAATTAAATGATACTCTATCATCAAAACCTCTTCGTTTTGAAATAGCATTTAAATAGTCAGGCATGTATGGACTATGTGTAGAGAATACTATTTTAACACCTGCATTCATAAGCTCAACAAAAAGGTCTATCATTTTTAATTGCCACTCTGGGTGTAAATGTACTTCTGGTTCTTCCCAATACAATACAGAACCTTTTTTAAGGGCTTTATTTGTTACAAGATACTGAAGTAGTCCTATACTTTTTGTACCTGATGAAGCATTGACGATATCATAATTTTTCTCATTTTCTTTGTTAAAAATAAATGAATCTCCACTGCTCTCAATATCACCTTTGATAATTGTTTTAGACTTCTCTGTAAACTCTTTAATTAGTTTATCTTGTTCTTTATCTGTAAAAGAATAGTCTGTATCTAAGATATTTAAAAGAGATTCTATATGATAAGGCGTTTTCCCTTTTTCTCTTTTCATAAATTTTTTAAATTCTAAAATTAATGGAGTTTCAACAAAAATAACATTATTATACAATCTGATTTCATCTAAATTTGCATTTAAAGAATTATTTTTATATTCAACAAAACTATCATTTAATTTTATAAAAAAGTCATTAGATATTTGTTCTATATCTACAAATATTGATTGTAATATATTTTTTAAATCATCATATAATTCATTATCTATGTCTCTAACATATTTAGATCTTTCATCTAAATACTCCATTATATACTTTGCAGAATTTTCTTTAGATATATCAGTATCTTTTTTTAATATATCCTGTATTTTTTTTGGAAGGTCGTTCATATTATTAGAAAATAAACGTAAAGCTTCATCTATAGCATACATCATTTTCATCACATAACTCTTACCAGTTCCTGGTTTCCCAGCAATCACAGTAATATCATTAAAAGCTACTTTAGTATCTTTCAGTTTTGCAAAGTTTTTAAAATGTGCTAATTCTTTAGCCATAATGTATCCTAATTTTTAATTGTAGTATTATATCAAATTTAAATATGCATTCCCACGCAGAGCGTGGGAACGAGTTTTGGGGTTATAGTATTGTTTCGATTTCAGAAGAGTCAAGCTCTACTTTTTTCGCTTTGCTGATACGGTCTTCTTGAAGTTTCACTTTGAGTTCATCATCTTGAAGTGCCATAATTTGAATGGCAAGATACGCAGCATTTACTGCTCCTGCTTTACCGATGGCAAGTGTTCCTACTGGCATACCTGCTGGCATCATTACTGTACTTAACAATGCATCTTCACCTTTAAGGGGTCCTGACTCCATGGGTACACCCAAGATTGGCTTGGTTGTACTTGCTGCTAATGCACCTGCAAGGTGTGCTGCCATGCCTGCTGCTGCGATGAACACTTGTGCACCTTTTGCCTCTGCTTCTTTCATATATGTTTTTGTTCTCTCAGGGCTTCTGTGTGCAGAAGAGATAATAAGCTCATACGGTACACCAAATTTCTTCAGCGTATCTGCACATTCAGACATAATCGTATAGTCACTTTTACTGCCCATTATGATGGATACAAATTTCATTTTATGATTCCTTTTTTATTTATTTTCTTGTTCTAGCTTCATGGGCGTTGAGTCTTCTGTAAGACCTTTTTTCTCCAAAGCTTCAGCTATCTTGCGACGTAGTATCGTATAACCTGGCAACTTTGTCGGTAAAAGAATATCATTCACATTACCACTGTGTACACACTCTAGCTCTTTACCATCTTTGGTCGTTAAGTTCTTAAATGTCAGCCAGTATTGTCCATTGACTTCATCTATTTTACCTATTTCATTGTCTACTAAATCAACTGTAGCCCCTACAGGAAGTACAATTTCCACTGCATCACCTAGACACGTTTTGTCTTTACACTTCCATGTCAGACCATCTTCACTTACCAGTCCTGCAACTTGGTGTGTACCATACTGTATAGAAAATTCATTTGACTCTGTGTCGTTTCTGTCAAAAGGACGGGAGAGTAAATACGCATCGGTAAATCCACGGTTTTGCGTGGTACCAAGCTCTCTTTGGTAACGCTTTTCATCAAAGTCATTGGCATAATAGTCATCTATCGCATGACGATACGCTTTTGTAACAACACCTGCGTAGTATGGAGACTTCGTACGCCCTTCAATCTTGAGTGAGTCAATTACACCCGATTTCATGATTTCATCTACATGAGAAGCCATATTCATATCTTTGGCATTCATAATGTAGGTACCTATGCCCTCTTCTTCATCGAGTCTAAAAGTAGTCCCAGATTCAGGATTGTGTGCATATATTTCGTATGGGAAACGACAATCATTTGCACAGCTTCCACGGTTGGGTACGCGCCCTGTTTGAAGTGAAGAGATGAGGCAACGCCCAGAGTAGGCAAAACACATCGAACCATGTACAAAGATTTCAAGCTCCAAGTCTGGTATATGATTTTTAATCGCTTCACAGTCCTTCAAACTAATCTCACGTGCCACGATGATACGCTTTACACCCAAGTCATAATAGACCTCTGCATCCATAGCGTTCATCACATTGGCTTGCGTAGAAAGATGGATAGGTATATCAGGTGCTATTTTGTGAGCGATTTTGACCACACCCGGAGAGGACACTATGAGGGCGTCAGGTTTAAGTTCTGCGATTTTAGCAATGTGATTTTCATAGAGTTTAAGTTGAGAATTAAAAGGAAAAGAGTTTACGGTAGAATAGACTTTTTTACCTCTTTCATGGGCATAAGCAATGCCTTCTGCATAGGCTTCCATATCAAACTCTTTACCTGAACGTATACGAAGAGAAAAAGTACTTGTTCCACCATATACAGCGTCAGCACCATAGTTTAGAGCAATCTTCATCTTCTCCAAGTTACCTGCTGGTGCTAAAAGTTCTACTTTGTTTTGCATAAAAATCCTGTCTAAAATATTGGATATATTTTAGCGTATTAGTAGTAAAGAACAGTTTTTATGATAAAATCACTCTATGAAGAAAACAAGAATTGACCTACATAACCACACTACACGTTGCAACCATGCAGAGGGAACAGTAGATGAATACATCCAACGCGCCATTGCACTTGGCATAGATATTTACGGTTTTTCCGAACATGCTCCTATGGATTTCGATGAAAACTATAGACTGAAGTTTGATGAAATGGATGCCTATGTTTCGGACATCCTCACTGCAAAAGAAAACTACAAAAACGACATAGACATTTTACTAGGCTATGAAGTAGACTGGCTACAAGGGCATATGGACGAGCGCGTACTTCATGCCAATGTTGACTACCTTATAGGCTCTGTACACTTCATAGACAAATGGGGTTTTGATAACCCAGAGTTTATAGGTGGATGGAAAGAAAAAGATATAGATGAGATATGGCAAGCCTATTTTGAAGCCACTGAGTCGATGGCAAAGTCTGGAAAGTTTGACATTGTAGGACACTTAGACCTCATAAAAGTCTTTAAATTTATGCCAAAACAAGATGTACGATTGTTAGCCAAAGATGTTCTAAAAGCCATTAAAACATCCAATATGGTGATGGAAATCAACACAGCCGGTTTGCGAAAGCCTATAGGAGAAATGTACCCTTCACGTGCGTTATTGGAAGAAGCGTATACACTTGATATTCCCATCACATTCTCTTCAGATGCCCATGCAGTAAACCAAATAGGTGAAGGATATGACTTGGCAACCGCACTGGCAGGAGACATCGGATATACCAAAGCTGTTACTTTTAAAGGGCGAGATAAACAATTGATTACTTTTTAGGCAAAACTCCTACCCTTATTTATTTTAGAGTGGTTATAATCTAAGGATAAAATTTTAATTAGGAGAGTTACACATGGGTAAATTCGTAAATAACATGGCAGAGTTTAACAAATATTGTGAGGAAAATGAAGTTGAATTCATCGACTTTAGATTTACAGATATTAAAGGTGCATGGCACCATATTTCATACAGAGCACCTGCTGTAGATGATAAGATGCTAGAAGCAGGTCTTCCATTTGATGGTTCATCTATCGAAAACTGGCAACCAATCAATGAATCAGATATGATTCTTAAGCCAGATGTCACATCTGCATTTATGGATCCATTTACCGCAGACAGCACAGTTATCCTTATCTGTGATGTATATGACATCTATAAAAATGAGCTTTACGCTAAATGTCCAAGAAGTATCGCTAAAAAAGCACTTGAAGCACTTGATAAAGCGGGTGTTGCAGATGCTGCGTACTTTGGTCCTGAAAATGAATTTTTCATCTTTGATGATGTAAAAATTGTTGACAACGACAACCACCAGTCATTTAAAGTAGAAACAGACGAAGGTCACTGGGCCGATAACGAAGATTATGGTGAATATGGAAACATGGGTCACAGACCTAGAATTAAAGGTGGTTACTTCCCAGTAATGCCTACAGATTCTGCTGTAGATTTAAGAGCTGAGATGATGCTACTTCTTGAAGAAGTAGGATTAGAAGTAATTCTTGGTCACCACGAAGTGGCACAGGGTCAACACGAAATCGGTATCGTTTACTCAGACATCATCACTGCTGCTGATAATGTACAAAAATATAAATATGTTGTAAAAATGGTTGCACACCTTAATGGTAAGACAGCTACATTTATGCCTAAGCCTATTTATAATGATAACGGAAATGGTATGCACGTACACCAATCACTCTGGAAAGATGGTGTAAACACATTCTATGAAGAAGGTGCGTACGCAAACCTTTCTAAGACTGCATTAGATTACCTTTCTGGTATCTTCAAACACAAAGAAGCAGTAGCATCATTTACGAACCCAAGTACAAACTCATTTAAGAGACTACTTCCAGGTTTTGAAGCACCACGTATCTTGACTTATTCTAGCCAAAACCGTTCAGCTGCATGTCGTATACCTTATGGTGCAGGTGCGCCAGCAACTAGAATCGAGACACGTTTCCCAGATTCTACTTGTTGTCCTTACCTTGCATTCTCGGTACTTATGATTGCAGGGCTCGATGGTATCAAACAAGGTGGGTACCCACTTGTTGGTCCATTTAATGAAGATTTATTTGAGCTTACTAGAGATGAGATTGCTGAAAGAGGTATCCCTGAACTTCCAAACTCATTTAGAGATGCACTTGAAGGACTTTCAGAAGACCACGACTTCCTAGCACCTATCATGAGCCCAGAATACGTTAAAGAATATGTTGATTATATGTTCGACAGACACGTTATCCCTGTTGAAGGTCGCCCAACAGCACACGAGTACATCACTACTTACTCTTGCTAAACCCCTTTCGGGTTTCGGCCCGAGCTTTACTTCCCCTCTTTTTTCTTTTCAATTCTTATTTTAACATTAAACAATACAGTACTTTTAACATCTATCGATAATTTTATATGATACACAAAGAAAGAATAAGAAATGTGAAAATGGGTACCGCTTTTGGGTACCCGAAGAAAACCAACTAAGACTTAAAGATATTTTTTTCTTCCTCTTTTTTAAAGAAGGTGAAGTACGTCCATAGTGTTGTACCATACACAAAAATAGAGAGAACAACTACCCCAATCGTCACAGCTTCAAACATCTCTTTATGTGCAAACGTATCTGGGATAAGGTGTACCAAGATGATAGATAGTGCCCCTTTCATACCAGAGAAGGTCAATATAAACCACCCTTCAACACCTACAGGCTTAATGGAATCTAAGGACTTCACCGTACCAAAAAAGGCAAACTTTGCCATAGATACAGCACGAATCAACGTAGTAAGTACAAACATAATCAAAATTTCTGTTTTATATTCCATGAGTAAATGGAAATCAACCATCTCAGCTAAAGCAAAAAATATCACAACCGCGGCAATGTACCCAAACTCTTTTGCCATTTCATAGATGTATTCTAGTCTTTCATGGGTTGTTGTCTCAAAGCCACCTAAACGTAACTTACGCATAAAACTCTTTGTCTTTTTAGAGGTATCTGTGGACAAGTCTGTATCTATCCATGCTTTGGTCGCTACAATGGCTACGATGAGAGTCAAGATACCTGAGATGTGCATCTCTTCTGCCAACACATAAGCTACATACGCTTCTACTATAAATGCAAAAAGTTCACCCCTTTTGTTAGAAAAGAGTTTCATAAGCATATAAAACACAAAACCTAAGGCAAGTCCTATAGCTGTACTAACAACAAAGACACGCACCGCATCCATAGCAGCTACACCTGCATCAATATGTCCTGACACCATCCACGGTAACCCGATGAAGAAAAAAGCGATAACCGCAGTTGCATCATTTCCTAGTGATTCACCTTCTATCAGTACTTTAATGTCATGATTTATGCCTTTAAAACGTGAAAGTACGGACTGTACAGAGACTGCATCGGTTGCCATATTGATAGCAAAAAGAGCCACGTATGCACCCAAACCTAAGCCTTCAAAGACATTAAAGTATGAGAGACTTGCCCCTACTGTAATGGAGAGTGCTACAGCAACCACTGCCAAATAAAAGATGCTCCATGCATGCTTTTTAATGTCTGAAAAATGTAGATGTAAAGCATCTCCCATAAAAATAAGCGGGATACAAAATAAAATAACAGTAGAAAAGTTCTCCGCCAAATCGATAGGTACTGCAGGTTTAAAATAGGTATAGACCAAATACGAACCTATCAGTAGTATAAATACAGACGGTATCTTAAGTCTGTTTGCAAGGGCATCAGAGAATATCACTAAACTCAATATGGTAATCAATAAAATCTCTGGTGCAAAACTATGCATCTGCTTCCTTTAAATAAAATGAGCTTTACTCATGTATATCCTAAAATAGTGTACCACTATCGTGTGACACAGGGGTAAGAGGTACTTTTCTGTCTGGGTGCAATGCATCTCCATTTTCTTGCGTATCCTCTTCATTATAGAGTGGGGTGTCATCAATGTTAATCGTTGGTGCCATACCGACTTCTCCATCGGGGTCCACATCTTCCACGATGTCTGTTTCATGTTCTACCATCGCTGTATCTTCCATCTGTGACTTTTTATAGCTGTCTGGTAAAGGGGAGATAGCCGTATAGAGTTCTTTACGCCCTGCATACACACCTTCCATCACACCTTCTGGTTTGTCAAAGGTACGTTTGGTATCGGGGTAAAGTTCTAGCAAATGTTTATAGTAGTAAGCAAATGCAGGTGCAGACATCGCTCCACCTGTCGCACCTCTTCCTATGCGTTTATTGTTATCTCTCCCGAACCAAACTATCGTCTCTATGGTTGGAGAGTAGCCACAAAACCATGCATCTATGTTGTTGTTGGTAGTCCCTGTTTTACCTGCTAGTTCTATGCCTTTCACACGTGCATTTCTACCTGTCCCACGCTTCACTACGTCTTTTAAAATATCTGTCATGAGGTAAGCTTGCTCTGGCGTGGTAAAGTCTTCGATTTCTTTAGATCGTGTTTCATAAATCACAGCACCCTCTTTAGAAACGATTTTACTCACAAGTCTTGGTGCTATCATGTGTCCTTTGTTTGCAAAAACTGAAAATATTTGTGCCATTTTAATAGGACTCAGCCCAAGGTTACCAAGGGCTATCGACATATCTCTAGGGATATGTGGTACATCTAAAAATGCCAATCTTTTACGTATCGTACCCACACCAATGTCTGAGACTAAGTTGATGGTAGCAAGGTTACGTGAATGTACCAGTGCTTCACGAAGTGGCATAAACCCTTTAAAGTCATGTTCATAGTTCTTAGGTGCCCAAAGTTTCAACTTTCCTTTATAAGTGTATTGAAAAGTACGTGCTAGGTCTGTAAGTGGACTCGCTGGGTTGTACCCCATATCTAAGGCTGTCTGATAGATGAATGGTTTAAATGCAGAACCTGGTTGTCGCACAGACTGTGTCACACGGTTAAACATAGATTTTTTATAATCCACCCCACCTACCATAGATAAGATGTCTCCCGTACTGCTCTCCACTGTTACAAATGCCATATTGAGCGTAGACGTTGCAGGGGTTTCACGGTATCGTTTGAGTGCTTTTTTATAGGCAAAGGCTACTGCATCTTTTGCAATGGCTTGTTGTTTCATGTCGATAGTCGTGTAGATTTCATACCCACCTGTACGCACATCACCCAACTTACCTTTAAAACGTCTCAGTACTTCATCGACTATCTCAGGTGCAATGTTTTGTGTTAAAGAAGTTTTATATACAACAGGTGCTTCTTTGACAGCTTTGAGATAATCACTCTGCGTTATCCACCCTATGCTTTTCATACGATAGAGTACATTGTTTGCACGATTTAAGGCACGCTTGTAATGTCTCAGAGGATTATAAAAACTCGGTGCATTAGGTAGCCCTACCAACATAGCCATCTCTTTATGGCTAAGTTCACTCATCTCTTTATGAAAGTACCCATTGGCTGCTGTTTTCACACCAAAATAGTTGTTTCCATAGGAGATTTCGTTCAGATACCGCTCGATGATATCTTCTTTACTGAGTTCATGCTCTATTTTAATGGCTAAAATGGCTTCTTTTATTTTACGTGCCAGTTTCTTTTCATTGGAAAGAATTTTATTTTTAATCAACTGTTGTGTGAGGGTACTTCCCCCCTCAACAAATTTACCTGCTTGTATATCTTTCACTATCGCTCTCATGATGGCATCAGGGTTCACACCATTGTGCTCAAAAAAGCGTGTATCTTCCATCGCCACAAGACCTTCGACAAGGAAACCTGGTATCTCATCGTAACGGGCATAGAGACGGTGTTGGTCTTTAAACACATACGCCAGTTTTTCGCCATGTCTGTCATAAATAATAGAAGATGTTTCTGGTTTATAATTGATGAGTTTATCTGCATCTAACGATATCTCTTCATAGGCATAAATAAACGCAGCCGTCAGCGCCACACCAAATAACAGTGCTAAGATAATGGAACCTTTGATTAAACTATTGAACACAGATGACCTTTATAGTGGGAAATAAATCTTATTGTAGCGAATTCTCTCTAATGAGCGCGATGGTATGTATGATTTTATTCATTTTTACCCCTACATTCAATATAAGACGCATGATAGGTTTTTGTACTGTTGGTTGTCGTATGGCACCTACTAAGTAGCCATATTCGAGAAGCTCTTGCTGCATACTTTGTGTACTGAAATTATCAGGCATCTCTATAGGGACGATAAGACTACCGCACTCCATACCTAACATATGTGAAGCCATGTCTTGTCGTTTTTCTATCTTTTTTCTATACTTTTTTGCATGTTTTTGCATATGCTTCATATTGACAAGTGCCAGTGCCGTGTCAAATACAGAGGGAGCTGTAGAGTAGATGATAGGTTTACCACGGTTGACTAAAAAAGAAATGACATGAGAAGAGGATAAAATATAAGCACCATAGGAACCATAGGCTTTCCCTAAAGTTCCCATTTTTATATGTCGTTCGTTGATGCTGATATCGTAATGTTCAAATATTCCTAAAAGTTTTTCACCCAGTACCCCAGCAGAGTGTGCTTCATCTACTATCATGAGCGTATTTTTTTCTTCTGCCAAATCAAATATCTCTTTGTCACACAGGTCTCCACCCATAGAGTAGACACCCTCTACTGCGATTATCTGTCTTTTGGCAGGGTAGGCTTCCAATTTTTGGCGTAAATCTTCCACATCATTGTGTTTAAATTGCACCACTCTCTCACCCAGTAACTCTGCTGCCATCACACCAGAGGCATGGTATTCTTCATCCATAAAAAGCATATCGCCTTTACGCACAAGTGCCTCTATGAGTGCCATATTTGCCAAATATCCAGACCCTACAATAAGCCCTTCTTCAAAGCCATTTTGTTTTGCCATCATCTCTTCAAACTTTTGGTGGATAGGATGATAACCATTGACCAACATCGAAGCTTTTGAGGTAAGTGTAGTGTATTTTTTTACCAATTTAACAGCTTTGCTAAACTGTTTTTGGTTGTTTGAAAGTCCCAGATAATCATTCGATGCCATATCTACCAAATCTTCATCAAAAAGCTTACGTTCTCTGAAGCGTCCTGCTTTTTTTAGGGCTTTGAGTTCATTTTCGTACATTAAATAACTGCATCATAAAAATTCAATATTCGATTTGTAGGAGGTACAGAAATTTTCATGCTATTTACAAATATATCATCTTGCCGTATAGCATCATTAAAGTGCCTATAATTATTCATAAAATTATCTGTTATATTGGCAATGTTATTACAAACTCTTAATTGTGGAATGTCATTAATATTAAAGACCCTATGTACCATATAATTTCTATTTTCATTTATAAATTGTAATTCTTGTGAAGAAAAAATCATTTTTTGCTCAAATCTATATGAAGTTGCTTTTGCATCTGAATATATTGTGCTTCCAACGGTAGGTTGTATTTCAAAATCAAAGGGATAGCCAGATTCACTATTTTTATTCATCCATTGAAAACTTTGTATTTCTCGAGAATGTACTAATCTATTCAAATGCTCATTAACAATTTCTTCCCCTTTTCTTCCAATTTTTTGAAATAAATTTTGAGCCTTTATAATGTCATATTTTTTAGGGTTTATACGTTCAGAAAAGTACTTGTCTTCTGTTTGTGTATTAAGCTCTAATTCTTCAAAGTACTTAATATTGAGATTGTTCACTTTTAAAGTTAAATACTCAATTATTTTTATAAAAACTGGACTTGTTCTTGTGATTGTATCTCTCGCTTTTAATGGACCTAAGAGACGCAGAAGTTCAAAATAGTTATCACTATTCTTATTTATTAAGATAAATATCAATTCTTTATCATCAAGCCCAAACCAAAATAAAAACCAATCATTATTTGGGTTATCATTAGCTATTTTTCTAATATTATTTACAACAGATGTTCTACCATCTTGATATCTGGCAAGTTCATATTTTTTTCCTGTTCTAATTTTAGGGCTTCGTAAGCTACCATCTGGATTTTCAATTGGATCAAGGAAATCAATTACTTGTATAATGCTATTATTATAAATCAATTGAGCTGAAGCTTCTTGATGATAATTTGGTATAAATTCTAATGTATTTTTCAATAATCCTATATGTGTTGTACCACCATCTGTCATACCTAATTCAGCATCAGTTATCTTTTTATATCCTATATTTGTATCTTTATGAAGTTTATAAAACATATTCTTCCTTTTTTATTAAATAATCTAACACAGTATAAACAGTATTAACACTAACAGCATTACCTGCTTGTTTGTATAGTTGATGATTGCTTACACCTGCTTCACTAGAATTCAAAAAGAACCCCTTATCAAAACCTTGTAACTTTAATGTCTCCCAAGGTGTTAGTTTCCGAATTTTATGTGTAGCTTCTTCATCTTTTGAAAAATCATTTTTTAAATAACTCTCTTGACATTCACAGTCAAGAAATTCTTGTGAATAATAATTATCTTGACATGCTCTATGCATTTTAACCATAGTTGCAGTTAATGGTCTAGCAATCATTTGATTTATTTTCGAATTTGACTTAAAGTTTTTTGTACCATTAGAAAGTATGGTTGGTTTTATTTTTTCAGAAAGATAATACTTGTCTTCAACTTTATGCGTGTCAAGTATTCCATCCATAACACTTTCATATGTATTTATACTTCTATCTCTTATTTCTTGAAAATGCATTTTTATTAAGTCTGCTTCAAATTTAATTTCACTACTATCTAAATCATCTCTCGTTGCAAAGATATACAATCTTCTTCTATGTTGAGGCAACCCAAAATCTGAAGTATTTAAAATACCTTCTTGGACATTATAGCCATGATCTTCAAGTTCTTTTTTCAATCGTTTATATGTACTACCTTTGTCATGTGTGTAAAGGTTCCGTACATTCTCAAGCAAAATATATTTAGGTTTTTTTATATCAACTATCTTCATTACAGAAAAAAAGAGTCCACCTCTATCATCTTCGAGTCCAAGCTGTTTACCCATCATACTAAAAGGTTGACAAGGAAACCCACCAAATAACATATCAAAATTAGGCAAATCTTTGACTTTATTGTTGTCACTAACAAACTCTTCGATATCCCCTATTTCTATTTCATTATCTGTATTATAATTAGCCTTATAAGATGTAACCGCATATTTATCAATTTCTGCAAAGGCAACACATTCTGATTTCATATTTAAATCATCAGATAAAAGTTCCATGGCTCTTCTAAAACCACCTATCCCTGAAAATAAATCTATATACTTTAATTTTTTGCTATTCATCAATCTCTCCTACATACTTCATGATACTATTGCCTATAACTTCTGCTAACTTTACGGGTACAGCATTGCCAATCTGTGCATACCAATTATTATTTGACCCCATAAATACAAAATCATCTGGAAAAGTTTGTATTCTTGCTGCCTCTCTTGGACTTAGTCCTCTAGGTTCTGTAGGGTGTATATACATATTGCAATCATGCTTCATATGTGAAGTAATAGTTTTAGAGTGCTTCTGTTCATTTAATTTAAAATATTTATCTTTAAACATATGGTTTCTACTTGTATATGGCATGATATCTTTGATAGATTCATGCAAAGAATTTGCTCCTTGTGGAAGCCTTGAAAAAATTTCAATATCTCTATCGTTATTATAACGATTTATGTGATTAGACAAATAAAAAACATTATCCTTGTTTATAAAATTTGTAAATGTAGTTGTCTGTATTTTAAACTTTTTAAATTTATATCCAATATCTTCATTTTCTAGTTTCCCTGCATTCTTCACTTTTTTAGGCAGTAAAGCAGGTAAACCTTCTAATGCATTTTTTAGCATAAAGGAATCGTTCAATATTTTTTTACTCAAAATATCTAAAACTATTTTTGATGCTTCAATATCTTTTATTCTACTACCAATAACAAATACCCGTTCTCTATTTTGAGGTATATTAAAATCTTTTGCATTTAATAGTACTATTTCAATAGTATAATTATCACCTACTTTTTGTAAAAAATCATTTTTTATTTCATCAGATTTATTCATCATACCTTTTACATTTTCCATTACGAAAAACTTAGGCTGAACTAAATGTAATAATTCCAAGTAATACTTATATAGTTCATTACGAGGATCATCAATAATTGGCTGTCTATTAGCCATAGAAAATCCTTGGCATGGTGGTCCACCGATGAAAAGATCTATGTCGTTAAAATTATGTTTATATGACTCATATTCTAATACTAGCTTCTTAATGTCATCACAAAAATAATTTTCTATTGGTAACTCTCTATTAAAATAATAACTCTCTAAAAATTTTGCCTCTATTTCATTCACAAATATTGGATTAAAACCTGCTGTCTCCATCCCTAGACTAAGTCCACCACAACCTGCAAATGTATCAATAAAAGAATGTTTATTTTTAACTTTTTTTTTAGACATAAATTTTTTCAAAATATTCGGCAAGATAGCCTTATGGCAATCAAGTGTTAAATATATTTGATTTAATCTTTTCCACTGTTCATCACCTAAATTCATCTTATATTTTGCATCTAAATGTATAATATTTGAATTAGATAGAATAATTTTTTCTAACTCCAAAAGCTTTGTAATATCTATGATAAGTTGTTTTATTTTAACTTTATAATTTTTATTAAAAAACTGATAATAAAACTCTATCATGAATAACTCCTCTTATAATAAAAAGATTATACTTATTTTTTAATGTATCTACCTGAAAATCTTTCAAATTGTCATACTTTTCAAATCCAAGGTAACAAAGTCTCTACTTGCAAGCCCATCGCTGTACTCTCATACCCATCAACTGATTTTATATACTTTTTACAAAAGCCTTCTACCATACATCCACCAGCCTTGCCTTGCCAAATTCCACTTTCTAAATAGGCTTCCAAATCCTCTTCTTCAAAGGTACTAAAGTGATAGTATGTAGCAGAGATATCTGAAAAAGCCAAAGTTTTTGAACGGTAATGCAGTGAAGAGATAATAGAGATAGTAGAGCCACTCTGCATGTTTAAAATACGTCTGGCGTCATCCACGTTTTTAGCTTTACGCAAAATCGTTCCATCATGTGCAGCAATGACTGTATCTGCACATAGTAAAGGTGTTTCGAGTCCAAACTCTCGTATGGCAGCTTCTAGCTTGCCTTTACTCGCGGTATAGACAAAGTCTTTAGCTATGGTTGTGGTGATTTGTTCTTCATCATAGTCTGGTGATTTCTGCGTGAAATCTACACCAAAATTATTGAGAAGTAGTGCACGCGATTCTGAATTTGAAGCAAGATGTATCATGAGCCACTCGTAGGGTGTTGTCCCACGACAACACCAAAAGTATTGACCATTAAGGTGTTGGAATAATGTAACACCCTACAGTCCCCTAAGCGCTACACCCATCCAAAGAGCAATAAGTCCTAACACAATATTCAATGGTAAAAGCACATTTGCCATCCACTTCATTCTCGCTTTGGCTTCTTTTACTTGCCCTTGGTTAAACATTTTCCATGCAGAAGAGCGTTTATAGTACATAAAAGTATAATTCACAGCCATAATCGTCCAGATGATTTCTTTGGAGACAAATAATGTCTTAAGCGCACCATGATGTCCACCCAATGATACTGCCATAATAAGCCCCGTAGCAAACGAAATAATGATAAAAGGCATCACCAAATTAAACAATCTTCCAACTGTCTGCATGGTAATCCCTAGTCTTTGTTTAGGTTCTAAAATATCTGCTATTTTATGACTCAAGAGCATTTGGGCATCTGTCACACCCCCACGTGCAATAACAGGATGTACCGCTACACGCATCGCTATCATACCCCCTACCCAGACAAAAGCAGAAAGCACATGTAAAAAAACCAATATATTTCCGTAGTTTCCGAAAAATTCACCCATTATAGATTTTCCTCCAAATACGCTAGTGCTTTTTGGGTCGCTTCACCTATCTTAGATGCATCTTTCCCTCCAGCTTGAGCAAAGTCTGGACGACCTCCCCCACCACCACCAAGAATAGGTGCTATCTCTTTGATCCAGTTTCCTGCTTTAATGTTTGTCTCTTTGGAACCACAGGCTATCATCACTTTGTCACCCTTCTTTTGGAAAAGCATAATGGCAATGTTGGGGTACTTGTTTTTTGCTTCATCAATGAGCTCTTTAATATCCCCAGTCTCTACCTCTTCTACGATGACATGTGCCCCTTTGAGCTCTGTAGCACTTAACTCTTTTTTCGTTGCAGACTGTGCGGCTTGCACCTCAGATTTGAGTGTTTTTATCTGCTCTTTGAGTTTGGCTATACCTGCTAAAGGGTTGACATTTTTAAGTTCAGTTTTTATCTCTTTTAATTCATTTCTCATGGCAAAGACTCTTTTAAATGCCTCTGTACCACACACCGCTTCTATACGCCTAACACCCGCAGATACTCCACTCTCTTTGCTAATCATAAACAGCCCTATCTCAACAGCATTGTCTACGTGTGTACCTCCACAAAATTCAACGGAGTCTTTTCCTATGCTAACCACACGTACTGTGTCTCCATATTTTTCACCAAACTGTGCTTTGGCTCCCATTTTCTTGGCTTCTTCTATACTCATTTCTACTGTAGTAGTAGGTGCTTCATGTGAAATTTTACTGTTAACCCAAGCCTCAACCTGTGTTATTTCCTCTTCACTCATCGCTTTAGGATGAGAGAAATCAAAACGTAATCTGTCTGACTCTACCAAAGAACCCGCCTGAGAGACATGTTCACCCAATATTTCTGACAATGCCGCATGAAGAAGGTGTGTTGCAGAGTGATGTTTGGCAATTTGTTGTCTTTTACCATCAACCGTAGCCACAACCACGTCACCAACCAATAAATCTCTATGTACCTCAACACGTGACAGGTTCATATCGAGGAATTTCTTAGTCTCTTTTACATAGCCACGACCTTCAAGTAAACCAACATCACCTACTTGTCCTCCAGACTCTGCATAAAAAGGTGTCTTTTCAAGCATGACCCATGCAGTAGTATCTGCTGAAACATGAGGAATCGTTTTAAAATTTTCATCTAAAACGGCAAGTACTTTGGTTTCCACTCGAATTTCGTCATATCCCACAAAATCATTGACACCAAAACGCTCTTTTATGAGTTTAAAGTCTCCTGTCGATGTCGCATCACCCGTACCTTTCCAACCAGCCTTAGACTGTGCTTTTTGTGCATCCATTTTAGAAGTAAAAGCATCCATGTCAAGTTTTATCTCTTTTTCACGTAGCATATCTTCTGTCAAATCAAGAGGGAAACCATAGGTATCGTAAAGTTTAAATGCTACTTCACCATTAAAAATATCTTTGGTATTTTTAAGCTCTTCATTAAAAAGTTTTATCCCTGCTTCAATGGTCATAAAAAAACGTTCTTCTTCTAGTTTCATAGATGTTTTAATCGCTTCGGCTTTAGAAGTCAAGTAGTCATACTGTCCACCCATTAAGTCGACAAGCGTATCTACAAGTTTATACATAAACGGTTCACGAAGCCCCAACAAGTAACCATGACGAATGGCACGACGCATAATACGTCTAAGTACATATCCACGTCCCTCCTTGTCGAAGTTAACCCCTTGTGCAAGCAAAAATGAACAAGAACGCAAATGATCAGCAATCACTCTGTAAGATGCAGAGTTCGCTGCATCATAGTCATAGGGTGCTCCTACAAGTTCACCTATCTTGTCTAAAAATGGCATAAAAAGTGACGAGTGATAGTTGTTGAGTTTACCCTCTTTTATGGCAACCACACGCTCTAGTCCCATACCTGTGTCTATGCTAGGTTTGGGAAGTGGATTGAGTGTGCCTGTCTCATCACGGAAATACTGCATGAAAACCAAGTTCCAAATTTCTAAAAATCTATCTCCCTCTCCACCCATTCTGTCTTCTGCTCCATTAAAGTGCTCTTCACCTTGGTCATAAAAGATTTCAGAACATGGTCCACATGGTCCTGTGTCACCCATCTGCCAGAAGTTATCGGCGTCTCCAAAACGGACGATACGGTCTTTGGCTATATGCTTACTCCACATCTCTTCTGCTTCATCATCAGAGTCATGTACCGTTACCCATAGTTTTTCTATAGGGAGATTAAGATATTTTTCTGAAGTAATGAACTCCCATGCGTATGCAATCGCTTCTTCTTTAAAGTAGTCTGCAAAAGAGAAGTTACCAAGCATCTCAAAGAGTGTATGGTGGCGTGCTGTATAACCTACATTGTCGAGGTCATTATGCTTTCCACCTGCTCTTAGACAAGTCTGGCTTGATGTTGCGCGAGGTACAGAAGGGATGGGTGCATCGCCTGTAAAAATGTTTTTAAACTGTACCATACCTGCATTGGTAAACATAAGTGTAGCATCGTCTGGGACAAGTGCTGAAGAAGGTATGAGCTCGTGCCCTTTGCTTTGAAAAAAGTCGAGAAATGATTTTCTAATATCCATGGGGTTATATCCTAAAAATAAAGAGGCAGATGCCCCTTGAATTAATTAGAGATATTTTATCTAAAATGTAGTTATTTAAAGATAAAAGACGCGACAGCCATCAAAGTTAATCTATTCAACCCTAAAGATTAATAATCTATAGTACATACATCTGTTACAAACCAGTCATGATCAAACCCACCTGCATAACCACCTGCACCTACATAATCTCCAGTAAATCCAATAAATCCACTTGTGCAATCATACAATAATCCATTGACACCATTATAATACGCATCCTCTATATGCAAATCATCATTGATTTGTGGTAAATAAAAATCACATGAATCGCCATAAGGATCAAAATAATATCCTCCCGAAGGATCTGTCACACCATGTTCTCCAGAAAGACAATCATATCCTATGCCACTTACGGGAGCACCAAAAGAATCTGTAAGATAATTCATATCAACCGCATGAGGAGAATCACTCCCCCCTCCGCTGCCACAACCACTCAATCCTATCACCGCCAATACCGAAAACACTAAAACACTCAACTTTTTCATAGTCACTCCTCAATCTAAATATGAGGAACTATAATCTAAAATCGTGTTAGATTTGTGTTAAAAGATTTGCAATTTCCTGACTTCCATGATTTTCTACGATATTCATAAGCCCTTGACTTCTCTTTGCTAAATCTACGTCAAGTAGCGCTACTACTTTCTTTTTATCTATCTCATTTTCTCTCATCATCCATGCTAAGTCTTTTTCTACTAAAAACTGTGCATTGTAAAACTGATGGTCTTTTGCAGCGTACGGATACGGTATATAGAGTGTCGGTACAGCTGTAGCTGAAAGCTCCCAGAGTGTAGACGCTCCTGAACGCGCTATGGCAAAGTCTGCTTCATTCATGTACTCCGCCAGTTTTGTGGTAAAGCCAAAAACTTCTGCTTCTATGCCCAAGTCTTCGTAGGCTGCTTGGACTTCAGTGATGTTGTTAACTCCTGCTTGGTGGATGATACGTATGCCTTTTTCTTTCAAAGTAGGTGCCAACTGCACAGCCAAAGTGTTGATAGCCCTTGCCCCTTGTGAACCACCTAAAAAGATAATAGTCTTGACCTTACTTCGCACATGTGCATTGTCAAAAAAGATTTGTTTAATAGGATACGCTTTGATAGGACTCTCCTCCAAATAAGATGAGATGAAGTGTGTCGCGTAGGGTTTAAGCAGTTTATTTAACGAACCTAGCGCTGCATTTTGTTCATGTATTACAAGTGGCGTACGGGTAAGTTTGGCTGCAAATGCCATGGGTGCTGCTGAAAATCCCCCCACAGAAAAAACCACTGAAGCCTTATGTTTACGCAAGATACCCATAGCCTGCCACGTTGCCTGTGCCATCATAAAGAGTGATTTGACTTTGCCAAGCAAGCCTTGATTGACCACACCACGTGTGTCAAAAAAGTATTTTTCAGAAAAATCGTCATCGTGTTCAAACCACTGCTTGTCTTGTCCTTTAGTCGAACCTACATAAATGAGTGTTTGATGTTCTAATGCCTCTTTTACAGCTTTTATGATGGTCAAATGTCCACCCGTTCCCCCACCTGTCATGATAATACTCATCGCATCCGTCCTTTACTGTCTCTTGGTACTTTTTTTGAAATCATAAGCACCATACCCATCGCTACCGATGCTGCCAAGATGTGTGAGCCTCCATAACTTAAAAAAGGTACTGCAATCCCCTTAATAGGCGTAATACCTGAGATACCATAAGAGTTCAATATAAATGATGCAGCAAAAAGTAAGCCTACCCCGATGGAAAAAAGGTAATGCATAGGGTTTTGCACCCTTGACGCAATCTTAAAAATGCGAAACACGATAAACAAAACTGTAAATGTCACAAACACTAAACCTAAAAAGCCTAACTCTTCGGTGATACCTGCCAAGATAAAGTCCGTATGTACTTCCGACAAATACCCTAGCTTAAACTGCCCATTACCTAAACCTTCTCCCCAAAATCCTCCGTTATGGATAGCATTGAGTGAATTTGAGATTTGGTAGGGTTCTTTGCTTACTTCTATACGCAAGTTTTGTACCGCTTCAAAAGGTAAAAAGTCTAAGATACCATCTTGTACTGTTCCCCACCATGACTTAATACGTGCGATGCGGTGTGGTGCGAAAAATATCAACCCCACAAACCCCACAAAAACCAAAGAGATAACACTAAAAAAGAACTTTTTGGAACTCCCTGCAAAGATAAACAGTACCATGAGTGTGGCACCAAGTACCACCACTTGACCCAAGTCTTTTTGAAACACAGCGATAATCACTACCGTCACGAAAAACACTAAGAGATAAGGTGCATACGCTCTTAACTCTTGCCAAAATGCCATTTTCCCTTGGTTAAGCAATTTACGCGAAAAACTCCATGCTATAAAAAAGACAAACCCTATCTTAAAAAACTCTACAGGGGCTACGGAGACAGGACCTAAGCGTATCCACCTCTTAGCACCTCCGACTGCATGGACTAAAGATGAAGGCAAAAACTGCATAGATATCATCGCTAAAGAAGAGAGTATAAAAAGGGTGAGTCCTACAGAAACAAGCCATTTGTTAGGGTCAAGTTTACTAAGAAAAACCATAGCCATTAAGCCCATAAAAACAAACATACCTTGGCGCATAAAAAAATGAAATGGTGTATAGTCAAAGTGTATTACTGTGTAGACCGATAAGGAGTAGCTCATCACTAACGACAAGGTAAGCAGTGCAACGACTCCTGCTAAAAGTGCTTTATCTATCATCTCATTCTCTTTCCTAAGGGAAACCCTAATATTAAATAGTATTTTACCCAGTTTATAGATAAATTTGTATAAAATACAGTTCATTATGAATACAAATATAAAAAATCAAGCCATCATCAACAGAAAAAACAAAATAATGTTTCTTTATTTTCTCATTTTTCTTTTAATGAGTGGTTTTTTACTTTCTATCTTTAAAACCATCACCTCTGACAGACGTGTACCTAGCAATACCACAACTAGAAAAGACCGTGCTTTTCGTGGTGCCATTATCTCCGCAGATGGCTATACCCTAAGTGCCTCTCAAAAAACATACAAGGCTGTCATACGTGGGGCAAGCATAGACCCTGACAAAAAACCTCTTTTTATTAAACTTTTTTCTATCTACAGTGGTATACCTGAACAAAAAATCGCTAAAAAGTTTACCAATAAAAAAGGGAAAACGATACAAAGCAACATCACACTCTCCAAAACCATCAATGCCCGTTCTGCGATGCAACTTAAATCTCTAGCCTATAAACTGAGAAAACTAGATGTCTTTCGCTCTATAAAAAACCGAAATGGCATAGAAGTACTATACGGGTTAGACATCCTTGAGAATGGTGAAAAAAGACGTTTTCCTCTTAAAGATGTACTAAGCCCCATCATAGGTTATGTAGGAAACAAAGATGATGGGAAATACACACGTCCTGTAGGTAAAAAGGGCTTGGAACGTGCCTATGAAAAGTATATCATCTCTAAAAAAAATGGGTATATCAAAGCCAAACGTGATGTAGTAGGTGCGCTTATACATGACAGAAACACTATCATCCGTCCACGTGAAGATGGGTTGGATTTACACCTCAACATCCCTTTGGCACTGCAACGTCGTATGGAATTAATGATAGATAAAATGAAACAAAACATTGATGCTGAAGAAATTTTGTTAGGTGTCATGGACAGTAAAACGGGGAAAGTCCTTTCCATGGCAACAACAAGGCGTTACAACCCTGCACATATCAGACAACAAGACATCTCTGCCATGGTCATTAAGGCTGCGGAGTACCCTTATGAGGCAGGGTCTGTTCTCAAACCACTCACACTTGCCATAGCACTTGACCATAAACGTGTGACACCCAATACTTGGTTCAAAACAGGGTATCATAAATTCCAAATAGGTAAAAAACGCTTTATCTCAGATGATGATTTTTTTGAGTCTCAAAATGCCATTGATATTATCGTGCACTCTTCAAACATAGGTATCTCACAGATTGCGTGGAAACTGACAGGCGAAGAATACCGAAGTGGTTTACTCAAATTTGGTATCGCCAAACATTCAGGGATAGACCTTTCCCGTGATTTACCAGGTTCACTCAAACCACTACATCTCCTCAACAACAAAATGCACCGAGCAAACAGCTCATACGGTTATGGTATGACCGTCACTTTTGCACAACTTATGAAAGCCTACTCTGCCTTTAACAATGACGGTGTTGCAGTCACACCTCGTTTGGTAGACTATCTACAAGATGCCAAAGGCGAGCACTATACACGTGACCCAAAAATAGGTGATATAAAAGCTGTCAATAAAAAAGCTGCAAGAGAGATACATGACATTTTATTAGAAGTAGTCAAACGGGGAACAGGTGTCAAAGCACAATACCCTGGCTTGGAAGTCGGAGGAAAAACAGGTACGGCACACATCGCAGAGCATGGACACTACATCAACGAATACCATAGTAGCTTTTATGGCTTTGCCAACGACAAAAAAGGACATACCTATACCATCGGTGTACTGGTCATTCGTGCTAAGGAATACCACAAATACTTTGCTTCTCAGTCTGCTGTCCCTACCTTTAGAAGAGCCTTAGATGTATTAGTAGAGCTTGATTACTTGGAGCCTGAGGGTAGCATAGCACACTCCCCTGATATAGTGGTGCCCCAAGTCCCAGATGTAGATGTAGATGTTTCAACACCTACCATAGACACAAAGATACAAGACGAAGTGGTACCTGTCACTCCTGCACCGAAAACAAACACAACACTACCAAAGTTTCCTACACCCACTAAAAAGCTATATAAAAAGCCCACACCAAAACCATCAAAACACCAAGGGTTTGAAGATTTATTTTAGGCTGTGGCAGTCATGTTTAGGCTTTGACGTTTCTGCTAACCACTTTTTGATAATGGCTTGACAGATTACTCCCACATTTTTTGTTTAACCTAGTTATGTTACAATATACTTATATAGCAGTGAAAGGAGCTCTTGTGGCATTAGCAATCAAAGATAAGAAAGTAGTATATGTAGCACCACCTAAAAAACTGACTACAAAAGAGAAAAAAATGCTTGAAGATGCTCCTGTTAATCATAAGCTTATTGAAAGAGCAACTTCTCGTAAATATAACGTGGTATAAGTTTTACTTTGCTCAAACTCAAAAAATATACTTCTAAAAACTCATCTTACCGTTTAGGTGTTGATATATTATCTCATGTTGAACTAAGTACATATCTTGAACAATCTCAAAGAGAAAGAGATTTTATTGAAGATATTTGTAAAAGGGTTCAAAAATCAAGTACCGTGCTTTATCTTTTGAAACACAATAATGATACATTGGGTTTTATCGCACTTTCTGTAAGCTCCATTGGTGACTTTCCCTCTTTGCAAATAGATTATCTTTTTGTCAATCATACTTTTCGAGGAAAATCATTAGAAATTTTAGATAATCTAAAAACTTCTACCTATCTTATTGAGTTTGCAATCGAATTGGCAAAAGAAATTCAAGAATTAGCTGGGCTTAGGTATTTGGTACTTTTACCCGATAACAGAAAATTACAAAATGTCTATAAAGATATAGGCTTTTTAAATTTACCAAAACAAGAGTGGCTTTATATTAGATTATAGTTAATAGAGACATATCAATACTTTCATTATCCAAAAACATAACCCCACATTTTAAAATATATGTCATGATGCTTTCCCTACCTACTTTATCTCTATGTGGGAGTAAACTCTACACTTCCGTAGGTTTTTTCATGGTCTCAGTACGAGATAGTACGAGTATTATTTAAGATTTAGTTCCTGACCCTAAAATTAAAAAAACTTCACATGTCCAATGCGTTTATTTTTAGTAAAATTGATTTGTTTAAAAAATGTATAAGGACTACTAACCAGATAATACCAATAAATGTTAATACCAACCTAGATGTAGCGAGTGCATCATAATGAGAACTGAACCACCCCAATAGACTTATAAGAGGGAGGAGGTGCCAAAGTGTTTAAGTAAAGATCAAATAAATATGTACTAATATATGTACATATAAAAGGAGTTTCTATGAAAACCATAAATTTTTCCCATACAAGACAAAACTTGGCTTCTACTTTTGACTCAGTTGTTGATCACTGTATGCCTGTTATAGTAACACGACAAAACAAAGAGCCTGTGGTTATCATCTCTATGCGAGATTACCGTGCTTTGGAAGAGACAGCGTATCTTATGCAGAGTGAAGCCAATGCAAAAAGATTAAATCGTTCCATCGCTCAGCTAGAAGCTGGTCTTGGTACAAAACGAGAGCTTATAGAAGAATGATACTTAGCTTTTCAGATGATGCGTGGGATGATTATCTCTATTGGCAACTAAACGACAAAAAAATTTTAAAAAAGCTCAATAGACTCATCAAAGAGATACAAAGAGAGCCTTTTGAGGGCATAGGAGAACCTGAACCTCTCAAATATAACTGGTCAGGGTATTGGTCTAGGCGTATTACCATTGAACATCGTTTGGTTTATAAAGTCAGTGATGATAATTTGATGATTGCTCAGTGTCGGTATCATTATCGGTAGAGTATAAGGGTTTGTTATGATTTCTGAGTTATTTTTTAGTTTGTGTTGGAGTATGCGTTAATTATTGAACTTTCATAGACATACTTTTAAATAATTTATTTTTCTTTTATAACATCAATCTTACTCATAAAATCATTGTATCATAATTGAACACCTAATCCCAGATAGCCTAGATTTCCGTGTCGTGGCAATTGTGTTGTGTTTTGATGTGTGCTACCACAAGCTACGGTTGTAAGCAAGTGCTATACTATTTAAAATTTAGTTTCTGACCCTAAAATTACCTTTTTCTTATTTCATATATCAACATCATTACACCTATGATGAATCCCATTCCAAACATAGGGATGAGGGGTAACAATGCTATAGATAGAGAAAATATAAAGCCCAATAATCCTACAATTGCTACTTTTAATGCGTGTTTTTCATTCTTTGTCATACCAGAACTCTCCATTTATCGCCATGCATATGCAGTAATGAGTGTCACCCCTGAAAAAACAACTATCAAACCACCTTTATCCATGATTTTAAGTAGTTGTGACTTGAGTTCTTTGTTTGTACGTAAGAGTGCTTTTATGCGTTTTGTGCCTAATTTTATTTTATCACCACTTAACTTACCAAACTGTAAAGTAAGGTCTATCATCTCTTTTGTAATACCTCTTTGTCTTACTCTTTTGTTAATGTGTAAAGTTTCTACCATGTCATACTCCTTTTTAAGTCTTTAAAGGAGTATAACAGTTGAAGTGGACAGGTGGTGTCGTTTTTAATTGTTATTAAAAATAATTTTTACTTTTTATAGCCTATTTAAAATATTTTGCAATTTCTTTTTATCTTGCAGTAGTTTAGAATTTTCACTAGTTAACTTTGATGCAAAAATTATAAAATTTTGAATAAGAGTAGTAAATGTTTCATCAAGATTAGTATCAACATTTTGAATTAAATTATTTTTATAATTTATTCCGAACTCATCAGTTCTATTTTTTGCACTTAAATGCTGTTGTCTTTTTGCATCTAATTCTGCTTGTGCTTGTCGTCTTGCTTCATCTGAACCACCAAAGAAAACTGAAATCAAACCAACTATAATACTAATCGGTCCAAGAAATGGTACTAGTGGGGCAAGTACTGGTATTTTGGGTATAGTAGTTATTACTGCACCTGAAACAGCTTTAACTATCTCTTTATTGTTGCTATTTGTACCGCTTGCTACTCCTTTAGGATTATCACTATCTGAAATATTTATATTTGCTGACTCTATTGTTAACTCTTCAAATTCTACTTTAAATTCATCTACTTTATTTTTCAACTCTTCATGAATTTGTTTAAATTTATAATTGATTCTTTCCATCACTTCATCAGTAGTTTTTTGAATCATAGCTTCTATGCTACTTTTATCACCTCCTAGCATCAGCTCTAGTAAATTAGCAGTTATTATAGTTGTGCTCTCTATGACAATATTTTTTAATTCTACCTCTGCTTTTTGCTTCATCTTTTCAAGATAAGTAATAAGCTCTTGAGTCTTTTTCATCTCAGGATTATCTATTTTTTCATCTATATAAGTTAGTACATCACCTATAAACTCACTTATAAAAATATTTAAAGCATTTATAACTTCAGTATGTCCAGCAGATGCCAAAAGAGTATCCATCTCATTTTGAACTTGCATAATATTACTACTTTCTAAGAGTAATTTAGAATTTTTTAGCTTTGCCTTAAGTGCAGTTTTTGCATTAACCATGCAAATACTTACTTTCGATTCTATCTTTTCAATATCTTTGTCATCTCCAACTTTAATAAGATTTGCACTTACCTTATCCATCAGTTGCTTTTCATCTACAGAGTTTTTTTCTATATTGCTTTTATTATTTACTACTATGAGTATAGGCTTGTTTAGCTGTACGATCTCACTAATTTTTTCATAAATATATCTATCTTCAAAAGAGCCATCACTGTTTAAAACAAAGAGTATAAGCTCACACTTGCTCAAATGTTCATCTGTAACCTTTTGATGCACTTGTGGTGCATGTATACCTGGTGTATCATAGATAGTATATCCATTGTAAGTATATTGACTAATCTCTGATGTCTCTGGAGCATCTCCAGTTTTTGCCATCTCTTCTTTTCCAAAGATAGCATTTATAAGTGTACTTTTTCCTGCATTGTATGTACCATATACCATGATGGTCGGTTCAAAGTTATCAAGCTTTTCATCTATATGTGAAGTAAACTTTTTTATCTGTTCTTCTGCCATATACTCTTTTGAAAGAGTAACAAGCTCATTTTTTATATCTTCAAATTGTTCTTTTTCTATACTCATATGTTCCTCACTTTAGGTTGTTTTTAAACTCTACTACAGAGTTTTCTAGGGTGTTAATATTTCTATTTATCTCAGTTAGGATATCTAACAAAGGTGCAAAGAATTTATCTTCTATTGTCTGATAGTTCTCTTTAGCTGCTTGCATATAACTCTCAAGACGGTTCGCTTTGAAGTCTGCTATCACTTCTTGTTTGTTGTCACCTACTTTAACTGTTTCACTTTCAGTAGAATAACTTCTATCCATTAAACCAAGTTTATTTCCAATATTTCTAAAAAAGCCAGTGTCATCATAAGTAACAGTAATAGTCTCATACTTATTTTCAATACCAAAATTATCAGTAGCAGATAAAGCATCAGAGAGAGTATTTAAAGTTGTACTGAAATCTTTTAAGATTTCATTTATATTCTCACCTATCATAGTAGCTATACTCTCTTCAAGCTCCTTGTCTATCGTATCAAATACTGATATATTATCTTTATTATTTGATTCACTATTCAAGTTATTGTTAGGAATTCCAAATATATTTCTATGTGATCGTCCTTGCATACCTGCTATTAGACCAAATATACCATTATTAACTCCATCATCGGATTTTAAAGAGTTTGAATATTTAGATATTACACTATCAATATGTACCATAATATCACTATTGAGATTTTTTTGGAGGTCATCAAACTTTTCTATAGCACTCTCTATTTCACTCTCAAACTTTTTAATATTTTTTTTTAAAGCTTTGATAGATAAACTATTTTTAGATTTAGCGTTTCCTAGTATGGCATTATCTATAAATGAAATTAAGCCATCATAAGGAGTATTTTCTTTAAGAGCTTTAGCCTTATTTTTTACTACATCAGTCATAAGTTCATAAAAGTCTGTTATATTACTCTCTTCAAACATCTCTCTATCATCATTTTTCAAACCATGTTTTGCAGTGTGAACTGACATAGATATAACATCCCCCAAAAGTGCATTTTCTTTTGCACCAAGGATTTCACTCATGTCTGATTTAACCCACGCTTCTTGCTTGGATCTATTCTCTTTTGTCTTGTTCATCAGAACTTTTACTAACTTTCCATCAACTTCATCTTCTTCTGTATCGTCTGATTTGGTTATGCAGATAGTAACTTTTTTGTTTTGCTCAAAAAGTTCTTTTAGTTGCTCTTTTTCATCTTGTTGAAGTGGACTAGATGAGTTAGTAGGGTAGATAACATAATCAGCAGACTGTATATATTCTCTTGCCAAATCTCCATTTTCTTCAACCATAGACCCAAGACCAGGAGTATCTACCCAAGCCATACCACTTAGTTTAAAACCTTGTATTTCTACTGTACACTCTGTATTTGCGGTAGCAAAAGCATCAATATTTTCATCAATCTCTTCTAGCTTTTTTATTGACTCTTCTTTTCCAGCTTCATCATACTTGAAGAAGTTTATATCTTGTGATTTAAGTCTATTATGTGCTATAAAGTTACCAAGTGAACTCTTTCCCGCCTTTACTTTACCAAAAATTATAACTATAAAATAGTTTTCTAAATCATTACGAAACTTCTCTTTTTCCATCATCTCTTTAAAGTTGAATACCCAGTTGGCAGTCGCAGTTTTGAGAGAGTTTATAGTAGAGACAAGCATGTCACCCATCTCTTTATTTTGTTTGAGTAAATCTTTGTCTAAAGTTAGACTTTGAGTCTTTTGATGGTATGTATCAATTATCTCTTTAAGATTATCTCTTTTGTTATCTAAGTCACTATTTGTTAAAGATATTTCATCTAATGATTTATAGTACTCATTTAATTTAGACAGCATTTTTTGCTTCCTCTAGTTGCTGTATAAGTTCTTTCATCTCTTCATTATCATCATCTAACGTATTTATTTTATTTCTAATTTCTTGTGATATTGAATTATCATCTGCTATTATTTCAAATTTTTCTCCAGAAAATTTTATCTTCTGTTTATATTTTCTTTCTATCATATCTTTAGATTTAGATATAAATGAATATATATCTGCACTTATAGTAGCTCTATTACTTTCCTTTTGTCTTTTTTTAGCATAATGCTTCTCACACAAACCATCTTTATATTCCCTTCTAGAACATTTTCGACACTCTTCATCATCACTACTAGATGCTAAAGCTCCTATTCCCGCAACAACAGCTGCTCCTATTAACCATGGTAATGGCATTATATTTCCTTTATATTTAATTTATAACTTTTATCAATTTTATGTATAAGTTGTAAACTATTACATGCTTCAGCATTCTTTACATAAAAGTCTCTTTTTGAAAAAAACTCATGATACACATCATCAAACATTTTATCTACCCTGCAAATATCAGGACGAGTATCATAAATAACACAACTATTAGTAAGAACATCAAGATATTTACACACACCATTACCCAAATCATAATCTTTTAGTTCTGATATGCTTCCTATATGCTTACAACAAAGCCCACAACCAGTACACGGGTACATAGCTACAAGGCTCTACACTTAGTAAAAAGTGTATTTTCAATTTTTCTTATATCTTCATTAAAATTATCATCTACTCTTTTTAGTTCTCTATTTAATTCAGTCATATTTAACATATTTTGTTGGATTTTGTTATTTAGTTTATCTATAAGATTACTATAGACTTTGACTAATCTCTCTTTTTTTGTTTTCACTATAGAGTCTTGGAGAGTATTTTTTAGTTCATCTAATTTTTGAACTAATGTATTGATATTTGATTTTTTAACTAAAAGTTTTTTATCTTCCAGCATACCTTTTGTGTAGCTTTTTGCAGAAACATCCACAAATGAAGAGTTACTAGAAAAAATCTCTTTAATTTGTTGTTTCATTTTTCTTTGCGTTGCTTGAATGTCATTTTCATCTGCCCCATCACATCTTGATAAAACAAAAATGGTTCTATCTATGAACTCTTGTGGATTTTTCCAGTGTTTTTTAACTGTTTGCAAAAACTCTATCTCTTTTTTTGCGAACTCTCCTGTTGTAACATTATGCACAAAAAGATTTATATCAGACTCTTGCACTGCATCCATAACTCTTTTATTGTCATTGTCTTTTGCATTTAACCCTGGAGTATCCACAAAAATAATATCATTATGTTTAACTTTTTTATTTTTAGCTGTTTCTCTAACATCTGCTATTTTGAAAGTTTTATGATCAAAATCTTCTAACAAAACATTAAGTAGTGAACTCTTACCATGGTTATATAGACCCATGCATGTGATCAATACCCCTGACTCATGTATAGCATTTTGGAGAGCCACTTGCAGATTCCCAAAGACAACCCACAATTTAAGCTAAATTGAATTTCAAAAAAGCCCTTAAACCCTCATAAATGTTATAATTATCTACCAAAAAAAAACAACACTACAAGAACAAACA
>Ga0256829_1000275_pt1 | contig 58768 bp, 56 predicted proteins | sample 131447metaG_FD_185979 | JGI IMG/M metagenome (GOLD analysis project Ga0256829, IMG submission 185979) | Hydrothermal vent microbial communities from Lau Basin, Pacific Ocean - 131-447 | ecosystem: Environmental > Aquatic > Marine > Hydrothermal vents | place: Pacific Ocean: Lau Basin | collected...
ATGCGCCGATAAGGGCGAGGGATGCGGCGCCTTTAAAATCAGATGATTCGCATTGTTTAAAAGGGCTGCTTTCTTTTGTGCAGGCGCGCCCCAAAGCATAAACACAATGGGCTGATCAAGCGTGTTGATATGCGCAATAACCGCATCTGTAAAATCTTCCCAGCCGCGTCCTTGATGTGACCCTGCCTTGCCTTGTTCAACGCTTAGCACGCTGTTGAGCAAGAAAACGCCTTGTTTTGCCCACTCTTCTAAACATCCGTGTGAGGCAGGGGCTATGCCAAGGTCGCTATGCAGTTCTTTATAAATATTACGCAAAGACGGCGGGATTTTAACATCGCGTTGAACGCTAAAGCATAGGCCGTGCGCTTGTCCCGCGCCGTGATAGGGGTCTTGGCCTAAAATAACGACGCGAATATCTTGCGGCGCGGTCAGGTCAAAGGCGCGAAATAGATAATTTTCATCGGGGAAAATGGGTGTGTCACTGTGATAGCGCGCATCTAAAAACCTGCGCAGGTCATGCATATATTCTTTGCGCAGTTCAGCTGATAAGGGGGCATCCCATGCATTGTTGAGTGTGAAAGCGTATTGATTGTGCATGCATATATATGAACGGATTTTACCGCAAATTACAATACCTGCATGCTGCGCGTATTAGCCTTGCGTGAGTAATGCGAAATCCAGTGCATCTTTATATTTTTCATGAGAAAAACAAAAGCCATCTTTTTGTTTCTTCGAAACAGGAACGCCTAGCCACATTGGCTGCGGATCAGTCCAAGCGACCTCAAGCATGATAGCGCGCTCAAAGGGTTTAAGTAATTGTGGGGCGTCTTTAGCTATCTCGTCAATGGTGGCTGGTGGGTGTGAATTTTCTTTTTCCCAGACTTGGTACGAACCGTAACTTTTCCATGCGCCTTCCGCGCCAAGCTCTAAAAAGGCAGGCGTTTGTGTCATGATAGTGTTGCTTTGCAACGCAGTGCTCAAGGCTTTGTTAATGGATTCAAAATCAGTTTTGCCTGAGGCGCTGTTGAAGAGATCTCTAAAGAATGCATCTTTTTCCATGTTTGTAAGCGCTGATACACGAACGCCCGTAAAAAAGAAATTTTCAGTATTCCTGTCGCCAAAAAAGGCCTCGATAGCGACATCTTTGGGGCCGTGCAAAACACGTTTTGATAAGTCTGATATTTCTTGAGGGCTAGGCTTAGAAGAGAATTCAACGGCATCTTCCCATTGGCCATTAAAAGCAATTTGCCAGTGATGTAGAGAAGCCTGTAAGTGTTGTTGTTTATACGTCATAGTCCTGTATACAATGCTGGCAATGTTATGTCAACAAAAATTTCTAATATAGTTATCAGTTGAGTTGTCTGTAAGCAGACATTTTTTATTTCCTGCACGCCGTGTCCATGATACAACGGCCTCACTGTAAAAAAGAGGGAGCGCAAAGGCGCCAGTAAAAACAAAATGCAGATGTCTTTATATGATTTCATGGGGTGGATGAGCGCCGGAACGGTTGTCTTATCATTAGGCGGCATCGCGGCGCAACTGCGCCTGATCTGGCAACGCAAAGCCTTATATGCGGCGGGTGATTTGGACGGTCAAACGCCCACAGAAATTCTTTCTCTCAACCGTTTTAGCAGCAGTTTTATCGCATTTTTTGCCATGTTCTTATATGGCATGACGATGGGCACGATTAATGGCTATGTCGCCTTTCCGCGTGCGATTGCGGTAACATTGTTATTAGTGATTTTATACGAAATGCAGGCAGACCGCCGTGACCGACGCTCGCGCACAGTGTTTTACATGTGCCTCGGCTTTGTTATTGCCAGTATTGCCTTTTGCCTGACCCCATATCGCAGCGCGCTTAGCGAAGCTGGCATTTCACAGGCCATCGTGGTGGCAACGTGCTTTATCTTCGCGCAAGGCGCAACGCACCAAATTATGATGATCCGTAAAACGGGGAAAACGGGCGCGCTTTCTGTATGGATGTTTTCGATGTTCTTTTTGAAAGATGTTTTTGCCGTGATTTTTGGTTTTCTTATGGGGCTGGATCACGGATGGCCAGTTTTATTAATGCACGCCGTAAGCTTGACGGCGCAAAGCGCAACCCTTTACCATTTCTGGTGGGTAAAGCGCAGTGATAAGGCGCTTAAACGCAGAGAGGCAAGCATCGCATGACAACATTAATTATTGCACGGCATGGTAATACCTTTGGCAAGGGTGATACGCCGACGCGCGTTGGTGCGCGCACCGATTTGCCGCTGGTTGAAAAGGGATTTTTACAAGGGGGCGCGCTTGGTGAGGCCTTAAAGCAACAAGGCTTTATTCCAGATGAGGTTTATGTCTCAACCTTGCAGCGTACGCAACAAACCGCGAAAGAGGCTCTGGCCGCGATGAATATAACGCGCGACCTGACAGTAACGCCGATGCTGGACGAGGTTGATTATGGCCCCGATGAAAATCAAACCGAAGAAACAGTCATCAAGCGCATAGGCTCGCAGGCTATCCAAGATTGGGACGAGCACGCCATAGTCCCCGATGGATGGATCGTTGACCCCGAGGCAATGATACAGGGATGGCTAGATTTTGCGGCGCAAGTGCAGGGGCAGGATAAAACGATCCTTGTCGTGACATCGAATGGAACCGCGCGTTTCGCCCCGCATATAACAGGGGATTTCGACGCGGTAAAACAGCGTTTTACGCTTAAGCTGTCCACCGGCGCGTATGGTATTTTAAAAGACGATGAGGCTGTCACGTGGCGCATGGTAGACTGGAATGTGCGCCCAAAGATATAGCGCACTTATTCTGCAAGTTTTAAGTTGCCAAACATGCGCTCGATTTCGATTTCTTTTTCTTTGGCTGCATCGTAAATGATGCGATCACCATACGGCGCAAAAATTTTCTCAATATGCGGGTAAGCCTGAAGGTCTGCATCTTTTAATAAAGCTAATATCGCGTTTCCAGTGAAACTGAACCCCTGACGTTTGTTGCTGTTGAAAATGTCAAAAATGGTTTCGATATCGTGCCAAGGAATGGCATTCATCGCCGTTTCAAAATGATTAACGATCAAATTCATCGTCTGATCAACGGAAAGCGCCGCATTGTTGGGGCGCTGTTGTATGTTTTGAATAGTGCTAATGACACTTTCAATGCCCGGCGCACACCATCCCAAAGGGTGATGCTTGATAAGTTGAATGTTTTGTTCACGAAACGATTCTTTAAAATCAAATTGCTGCTCATTTTTTAAATGCAGTGTAAGCCGCTTTGCATATGCACGATAAGCATTACGGTGATGGCGTTCGTTCGCTTCATCTTCTGTGAAGGGGTTGTAATGCGAGAAATACGTCGAAAGATTCGCAGGCACTTGCGTAATATCAGAAACAATCGAGGCAATCGCGCGAATATCTGTATCCTCGCTTGTATGAATAGCCATGCCCAAAATGTCCGCTGGCTCTGTTTCTCCCCAGGCAAGCTTTTGCGCGCGCGCGGCAAAGTCGCCCCATTTATTAATGTAATGAGGCGGGATGATTTCATCAATTTCATCAACCATGTTCAATGTTTCTTGCAGCATCTCATCAGGCTCAATGCCGCGGTGCATATCTTCATAGATCAGGCGCGCCGCATCATAGGCCAGCGGCGCAGGGTAGTTCTCTGGCATGAAGTAAAGCTCGCTGCGCATAGCCTGATGTGCGCGCAGCTTTGCAAGCTCTGCAATGTAGGGGCGCTTTGTGATCAGGTTGCCAGCAATGGCGCCGAACCAGTCTGCCAGCATATTAAACCGCGCCGCACCCGCGCCCGAGAACGATTTAATATGGTCGCAGGCATCAGTTTGACCGTATAATTGTTCAATCACGGGGTAGGCCGCGCTGAGCAAATGGAAGATCGAATGCCCTGGACGCGTAAAGGTTTTAATTGGCACAAACACGCATGCGGCAATCTGTTCCTTTTTGTTGAAAAGAGACAGGCTAAAGGCTCGGCCCGTCGTCGGGCCTAAGATATGGCGACGGTTTTCTGCGAAGGGCGTGCTTTTCGCCTTAAATTCCCGAAACAGAGCCTCCGATGCGGGGTGTTTAAAGATATCATCACGCACACTGCCAAAATATGTTTCTTCTTCGCCAGTTTCATATGGAACAAAGAAAATACTAAGCTCCGGAAACTCTTTCGAGATCATTTGACTGACGTCTTTGCAGGCCTTCGTGATTAAGCTGGAATGTGTCATGAATATTATCTGTCCTCTATCTTTTAATTTTGCAGGGTTCTTGGGATTATTTCAAGCATGTACTAGACCTTGGCCGCGAAATGTGTAGGATAGGGCGACAATAATAAAAATATATGGTGCATAAAGATGAGCGAATTGAGCAGCAATTACCTTAAAGGAAAACGTGGCCTAATTATGGGCGTAGCTAACGATCGGTCGATCGCATGGGGCATCTCTGCCGCTGCGCACGCCGCAGGCGCAGAACTGGCCTTCACATATCAAGGCGAAGCCTTGGAAAAGCGTGTTCGCCCATTGGCCGAAAGCGTAGGCGCAGATATCTTGCTGCCTTGTGATGTCACTGACGAAGACAGCATCGACGCGGCCTTCAGTGAAATTGAAAAACAATGGGGTAAAATTGACTTCGTTGTTCATGCCATTGCGTTTTCTGACAAAAAAGAGCTCGACGGCAAATATGTTGATACAACGCGCTCAAACTTCTTGCGCACAATGGATATCTCGGTCTTTTCATTCACTGCCGTTGCCAAGCGCGCCGCGCCATTGATGAAAGATGGTGGTTCACTTGTAACTCTGACATATTACGGCGCCGAGCAAGTTATGCCGCATTATAACGTCATGGGCGTTGCAAAGGCCGCTTTGGAATGTTCTGTGAAGTATCTTGCCGCTGATCTTGGTGAAGATAATATCCGCGTCAATGCAATCTCTGCAGGGCCGATTAAAACACTCGCCGCCAGTGGTATTGGCGATTTCCGCCATATCCTAAAGTGGAACGAGCTGAATGCGCCGCTAAAGCGTAACGTGACAATCGAAGATGTTGGTCGCTCTGGCCTGTTCTTGCTATCTGATCTCGGTAGCGGCGTAACCGGCGAAGTGCTGCACGTTGATGCGGGCTATCACACTGTGGGTATGTGCGCGATTGATAACGCTGCTGAAACTGCAGAGTTGTTGCAAAGTGCCGCGCCAAAATCCAAAAAGGAAGAGGCCGCCTAACGTGTCCCTGTGGTTTAAGGATTACTCGGTTAAATATCTAGAAGGCCTGCGTAATGCAAACATGGGTGAACATCTAGGCATTGAATTTCTTGAAATGGGCGATGATTTTATTGCCGCCCGTATGCCTGTTGATCACCGCACGACGCAACCCTTTGGCATTTTGCATGGCGGGGCCAGTTGTGTGCTTTCAGAAACACTTGGCAGTGTGGCCGCGTGGATGACCATTAACCCTGATGAGCAGCGCGCCGTTGGTCTTGAAATCAATGCCAATCACATCCGCGCCGTGACGCAGGGCTATGTCGTAGGGAAATGCACCCCCATGCACACAGGCCGCCGCACACAAGTCTGGCAAACCGATATCACCGAAGAAGCCACAGGAAAACGCGTGTGTATCTCGCGCTTGACGGTTGCGATCATCGATCAAGGAACGCTCTCGGCCCAAAAAGATAAGGTTATCGTGAAATGAGTGGAAATCGTTTCGGAACATTGTTCCAATATCAAACTTTTGGTGAAAGTCACGGCCCTGCAATTGGCGCGATTGTTGATGGTGTGCCGCCGCGCATTAACCTGACCGAAGCCGATATTCAGCCCTATTTAGACGCGCGCAAGCCTGGCCAGTCACGCCATACGACGCAGCGCCGCGAAGCCGATGAAGTTAAAATTTTATCAGGCACGTTCGAAGGACAAACAACAGGCACGCCCATTGGTTTGTTGATTGAAAACACGGATCAGCGCTCCAAGGATTATGGCGACATCAAAGATAAATACCGCCCAGGCCATGCAGATTACGCCTATGTCGAGAAATATGGCATTCGCGATTACCGCGGTGGTGGGCGATCAAGCGCACGTGAAACCGCAATGCGCGTTGCCGCAGGTGCAGTTGCCCGTAAAATCCTCAGTCACGAAATTGGTGACGATTTAAAGATTTGTGCCTATGTGGTGCAAATTGGTGACAAAAAAATCGACCGTAGCCGTTTTGACTGGGATCAAATCGCGCAAAACCCTTTTTGGTGCCCTGATGCACAAATGGCTGAGGAATGGGCATCATATATGGATAGCATCCGTAAAAGCGGATCGAGCATCGGCGCCCTTGTCGAAGTGCATGTAAGCGGCGTTCCCGCAGGTCTTGGCGCGCCAGTCTATGATAAATTGGATTCCGATATCGCGAAGGCGATGATGAGCATTAACGCAACCAAAGCTGTTGAAATTGGCGCTGGGTTTGATTCTGTTGAGTTAACCGGCGTGGATAATGCCGATCAAATGTGTGCAGGCGCCAAGGGCGTTCCTGAGTTTCTAAGCAATCATGCAGGCGGCATTCTTGGAGGCATTTCAACTGGACAAGACATTGTCGCGCGCGTTGCGTTTAAACCGACAAGCTCTATCCTGACGCCGCGCCAAACCGTCGATAAAGACGGCAACGATGCGCAGATCGTGACCAAAGGCCGTCACGACCCATGTGTGGGCATTCGCGGCGTTCCCGTGGTCGAGGCCATGATGGCATGCGTGCTGGCCGATCATTGGCTGCGTCATAAGGCGCAATGCCTCAACGTGGCGGAGTAATCATAATGTCGGGCAAAAATACGTACAGAAAACATCGCCCGCTTTTTGCACATCAGCTGCCAAAGCCTGCAAAGAAATCTAAGAAAAAGAAATGGGTCATTTTGCCAGTTTTGTGGCGCAGCTTTAAGCGCACATGTTTTGCGCTGGGCTTGATGATGATGATCTCTATGGTGTTCTGGGGGGTGACGTTATCACGTTTAAGCTCTCAGACCGCGCCGCCAAGTTTGCCCTCTGAAATGGTGGTGTACCTGAAATTAGAAGGCCAAGTCAGCGAACATCAGCAAATGTCGCCTTTTGCTAATCCTTTTGCACCTGTTGCGCCCACATTACGCACGATGGTTGAAACACTAGAGCGCGCGGGCTCGGATGACCGCGTGAAGGGCCTGATGGTGCGCTTGTCAGATGTGAGCATGTCGCTTTCCCAAATTCAGGAACTGCGCGCCGCCATCAAAGATTTTCGTGAAACGGGTAAATTTGCTTATATCTACGCGTCATCATATGGCGGCGGTACAGGGGGGCTTGGCCGCCTGTACCTCGCCAGTGCCTTTGATCAGCGCTGGATGCAGCCTTTGGGCGTTGTATCGATGGCAGGGATGCGCGTTGAAATGCCATTCTTTAAAAACGTGCTGGATAAAATCGGCGTTGTGCCAGATTTCTTTCAGCGCAAAGAATATAAAACGGCCTATGAAAGTCTAACCAATAAGGAAATGAGCGCCGCCAACCGCGAGGCAATGAGGACAGTTGTTGAGGCAATGCGCGATGCCATCAGTGCAGATATGCCAAGTGATCTAGGCATGGAAGCCGAAGCCTTCGACGATTACATTGACTATGGCCTGTTTACCGCGCCCGAGGCATTAGACCGCAATTTGGTAACGCATTTGGATTACGTAGATGTATTAATTGACACCGTAAAAGAACAGGTCACTGGCAGCGCCAGCGCCGATGACAGTTTATTCGTACATTTCGACGCCTATGCACAAGACGTAACGCGCGGCGCGGAAAATGCCGCGATGCATAAGCAAAAGCGCGCTGCCTTAATCTATGTCAGCGGCGCAATCGTGGAAACCTCACAAGGGCAGGATAATATTGCCGCGGCCGATATTATTGCGCCGGCTATCCTTGACGCCGCCGATGATAAATCCATCGAGGCCATTATCCTGCGTATCAATAGCCCTGGCGGTTCTCCTGTCGCATCAGAAAGTATTTTACGCGCCATGCATAAGGCGCAGGCAAAAGGCAAACAGGTTATCGTATCTATGGGAACAGTTGCGGCATCGGGCGGTTATTGGATCGCCAGCGGCGCGGATTACATCTTTGCCATGCCAACAACATTGACAGGATCAATTGGCGTTTTGGGCGGCAAGTTTTCTGCAGGGCCAATGTGGGATAAGCTTGGCGTGCAGTGGGATCGCTCGATCCAGTGGGGCGATAATGCAGGCATTTGGTCGTTTAATGAAACATTTACCCCTGATCAAAAATTGCGCATTGATGCAATGCTGGATCAAATTTATACGGCTTTTATTGAGCGCGTATCCAAAGGGCGCGGCCTTACCCCTAAACAGACGGAGCGCATTGCGCGCGGCCGTGTGTGGCCAGGCCTAAACGCCTATGAAAATGGCTTGGTGGATGAATTAGGCGGATTAAAAGACGCGGTTGCGTATACGGCTGCAGCGCTTGATCTGGATAATCCATCGGATTTGAAACTGGTTCAAATGCCCAAAGAACTTTCCCCGCTTGAGCAGCTCGCAAAATTGCTAGGGCAGCGCAGTATCATTTTTGAATCCTTGCGTATGCAATCAACAATCGGCCAGTTATTGGCGCCGATCGCACGCGAGGCCGATACTCTGTCGATGATGCGTGATCCTGAAATGATGGTGTATACGCCAGTGCGAGGAGCGCGGTAAATGCAGATGCGCTCGCTGACATTTATGCTTGTGATTTGCGCGCTGGTGACGGCGATGATATCGCCTGCATGTCAGCTCATGTCTGGGCAGGCCGCAGGCGTAAGCATGATAGAAATATGCTCGGCGCTGGGCGATCAGGTGCGTTTAGTCGCCGTGCAAAATGATGGCGGCGCATCAACGCAAGACAAAACCGGTGCCGCGCAGCCTGACTGCGGATTTTGCTTTGCGCAGGGGCATATCAAGCCTGCGTTCATTCAGGCGCTAACAGTGCCGCTTTTGGCGGGCGGTGAGTATATCCTCGCCAGCGCAGGCACAATCGCGCCACAGCGCACATTGGGGCGTTTATATCAATCGCGCGCACCGCCAATCGTCCTTGCTTAAACACACAAATACCACTTAACACCCTATCTTTTAGCAAGGATCATTCACAATGAATAAATATGTATTACAAGCCGCAGCACTCACTATGGCGGCATTTTCAACAACAACGGCGCGTGCACAAGATCACAGCCACCATCACCACATGCATGGCAATGCATCCTCTGGCGCGCAAGAACATTTGCACTTTGGAAATGTTCCAGCCTCTATCACTGGCGATCATACGCACAATAAAGGCGACTGGATGCTGTCATACCGCCCCATGCGCATGAGCATGCGCGGCAACCGTGATGGCACAAATAGCCTTAATCCGCTTGATATCTCGGGTGTGGTGGCTAATACCTCTGGCACAGGGCCGACAACAATGCGCATCGTACCAACAGAAATGACCATGGATATGCATATGCTCAGCGCCATGTACGCGCCCACAGATCGCCTGACATTGATGGTCATGGGCAGTTATCAGCGCAAAACAATGGACCATATTACCTATGCGATGGCGAATGCCGATCAGGAAATCGGACGTTTCACAACGCAAAGCAATGGTTGGGGCGATACCAAGGTCGCAGGGCTTTATCAACTAACGCCCAATAAGCCTTATAGCCTTGTCGCCAAAGCGGGAATAAGCCTGCCTACGGCAAGCTTGGATGAGGAAGCAACAATTCTAAACCCAATGGGGGCGCTGCAACGCACGCGCATGCCATACGCCATGCAATTAGGATCAGGCACCTATGATATTGAACCTGCCTTGACCTATACGCAAGATAAGGGCGCTTATAGTTGGGGTGCGCAATATACATCGCAAATCCACCTAGGCCGTAACGCGCAGGGCTATACGCTGGGCGATAAACATGTCATCAGTGGATGGGGTGGTTATCAGATCAATGAAATGCTGGGCACAACCTTGCGCCTCAGCGCCGAGCATGAAGCCCAAATTGATGGCCGTGATGATCAAATCGCAGGGCCAGTGCAAACCGCAGATCCAAACAATTATGGCGGTAAACGCGCAGAAATTGGTCTTGGCTTTAACCTGCAACCATTTAAAAACACGGCCCAAGTGATCGCGATGGAGGTCACGTTGCCTGTCTATCAAAATTTGAATGGTCCGCAGATGGAGCGTAATTACGGCCTGAATGTACGCTATAGCTACAGCTTCTAGCCGCGCGTCGCTATCACGAATATAAACACATAAATGCGCCCCTTTATCACGATGCGAAGAGGGGCGTTTTTGTATCTGCCGCCGTTTTAAGACAAGTGCGCTGGGGGAAAGAAGGCTGCGCCTACTTAAACATAGGTTCTAACCTGTGACGCATATCCAAATAAGATGTGATGATATGATCTGGTGTAAGGCTTTCTTTTAAGGCCTTAATCGCCGCGCCCGGTGTATAGGCAATCGGCACAACAGTGCAGGGTAAGTGCTTGTCGGCTTCGATGGCGGCTTTGACATCCTTGCTGCGGTCGCCAACATACCAGACGATATCATCCTTGGTCAGCTGCACATCCATTTTCTTAAGAGTCAATAAGATGCTTTCAGGGTTAGGCTTTGCCTTATGAATATCTTCACGGAAGACTGTCGCCTTAAAATACTGTTTGAGGTCAAAGGTTTCCAGGATCTCGTGCCCATAGCCGCGCCCTAAGCCATTGCTCGCCAGCCCCATAGGCACATCATGCGAGTGCAATAAATCAAGCACATCATAAATATGCGGGCAGGGTTCGACAATTTGATCAACTTCTTTGCGGCGCAGTGAATGCATCGCGCGGTGAACCAATAAACGCGGCTTTTTGCGCTGCTCATATGCATCCCAATCTTGCAAGGGATTCCCCTTTGCGCCGCGCTTGAACGCCCATGTGAGGACGCTGTTAAGACGGTAGGATTGATTGTCCATCCACTCCATAAAGTCAATGAGATGGGGGTTCAGGTGCCGAACCGACGTGCCATCCATATCAAAGATAACAACGCTGGGTTTTTTGCGGGGCATTGCCTTCATGAGATGCAGTGCAACCTTTTTACTGTGTTAAGTCTAAAACGTTCTCGATGATATGCGCTGCGTTAAGCTTAGCATAATCATATTGATTATACGGCGTATCATGATCTTGGAAAACATCAGGCAAATGCATTTGACGCAGTTTTACACGATTATTCAAAAGGCCTTGTTGGTTCAGGTGACCAAGGACAAGCGCGCCAAAGCCGCATGCACTGCCTTCTTCGATTGTGATCATGGCGCGGTGGTTTTGGGCTAAATCTTCAATCATCGCGGTATCCAGTGGCTTGGCAAAACGCGCATCGGCGATCGTCACGCTGAGGCCATGTTCTTCAGATAAGATTTGCGCGGCCTTCTGGCATTCTTCAAGGCGCGTCCCGTACGATAGCAACGCTACGTCTGTTCCTTGTTGTACAATGCGCCCCTTACCAATAGGCAAGATATCGCCTTGCTCGGGCAGGGGAGAGCCAGTACCATTGCCGCGCGGGTAGCGCAGCGCAATAGGCCCATCATCATAGGCCGCAGCAGTTGCCGTCATGTGGACAAGCTCAGCCTCGTCTGCAGGTGCCATCAACACCATATTGGGCAGGCATGCCAGATAGGCGGTGTCAAAACTGCCCGCATGGGTCGCGCCGTCCGCGCCGACAAGGCCCGCGCGATCAATGGCAAAACGCACAGGCAGGTTTTGAATGGCAACATCATGTACGATTTGATCATAGGCGCGCTGTAAGAAGGTGGAATAAATCGCCACAAAAGGCTTAATTCCTTCGGCTGCAAGTCCCGCTGCAAAGGTCACTGCGTGCTGCTCAGCAATGCCAACATCAAAGCATCGCTCAGGGAACTCTTCTTCAAACTTATCCAGCCCAGTGCCCGATGGCATCGCAGCGGTAATCGCCGCAATTGTGTCATCAGCGCGGGCAAGGCGCAGTAATTCTTTCGCAAAGACGCTGGTATAGCTTGGCGCGGGGGCAGGAGCGCTGGCGCTCGGCGCGCTGCGTGGTGCTTTGCCTGTTTCAACGTCAAACTGTTTCACGCCGTGCATATAATCATCGGCATTTTCCGCAGGCGCGTATCCTTTGCCCTTTTGCGTAAGGACATGAATAAGGACAGGGCCATTATGACTGTGATTACGTTCTTTAACGTTGCGTAATATTTGGGTTAAATTTTCAACGTCATGGCCGTCTACAGGGCCGATATAGTAAAAGCCCAGCTCTTCAAAAAGTGATCCTCCGCCCATGGCAACGCGCGCACCTTCCTCAAGGCGTTTGGTAGCATGACGAATAGGCCCAGGCAGTGCGCCAGTAATCTTCTTACCCATTTCACGCATGCGGCGATATGGCGTTGATGACACAATGTTGGTGAGATAACGGCTCATCGCGCCGACAGGCTTGGCAATCGACATATCATTATCGTTCAAAATAACGATCATATTGCTTTTTTGAACGCCTGCATTGTTCATGGCTTCATAAGCCATGCCCGCAGACATCGCGCCATCACCAATCACGGCAATAACGTCATTGTCTTCGCCTTGCAGGTCACGGGCAACCGCCATGCCAAGCGCCGCAGAAATCGAAGTTGAGCTATGCCCCGCGCCAAAGGGGTCGCATGGGCTTTCGCTGCGTTTAGTAAAGCCAGATAAACCGCCGCCTTGACGTAAGCTGTCCATACGGTCTTTACGGCCAGTGAGTATTTTATGCGGATAGGCCTGATGCCCAACGTCCCAGATGATCTTATCGCGCGGCGCATCGAAAACGGCGTGCAAAGCAACGCTTAGCTCAACAACGCCAAGGCCTGCACCAAGGTGACCGCCTGTTTTTGCGACGCTTTGGATCATAAATTGGCGCACTTCATCACTCAGCTGAGCAAGCTGCGCAGTATCAAAGGCCTTTAAATCTGCGGGAGAATTCACCTGATCCAGCAGCGTAAAACGCTCGCCATCATGGGGCTGCGCAGTGTCATTGGGCGATGTGATCCGTTGTTGTGCCATAGTCCGTTAGGTCTAGCGCAAATCAGGGGCATTGCGCAATCATTTATTGCTTACTCGTTCAGGTTATAATCGGGGCGTTTGATCTCAGGCTGGATCGGCAGCAGGCTTTGCAATAAACGGCCAAAGCTGCCGCCCGTGGGGTTTGCCTTGAAATCGGCATCACGGTACAAGGGCATTGTGTCTTGCATGATGTCTTTCCACAAAATCGCAGGCAAGGAACCGCCCGTCACGTGATCCATCGGCGCATTATCATCATTGCCCATCCAGATGCCTGCGATCAGGTCATCGCCAAAGCCAATAAACCATGCGTCGCGGTAATCTTGTGATGTGCCAGTTTTGCCTGCAATGCGCGCGTCTGTAATGCCTGCAAGGCGGCCAGTGCCTTGTGCGACAACATTGCGTAAAATTTCCTGCATCGCGCGGGCATTCTTGCCGCGAATGACTTGCTTGCCTTCAGGCGGTGATGGGCGGTTATAATATAAAAGATCGTCAAGACCTGTGATGCGCGTAATTGTATAGGGTGTTACCACATTGCCGCCATTCGCAATCGCCGCATAAGCGCTGCTGAGCTCGATTAACGAAACGGCGCTACTGCCAAGGGCGAGGGACAAGTCAGGTGCTAAAGGCGCGTGTATGCCAAGTTTGCGCGCGGTTGCTATTGTGGCCTTGGGGCCGCCAGATTCTTGCATAAGACGAACACTGGCAGTATTCATCGACTTGGTGAGTGCCTGCGTGAGGGTAACCTTGCCAAAATATTTCTGGTTAAAGTTTTCAGGGCGGTACTGCGCATCCTCTTCAAACGGCGCATCCAAAATCATTTGGTCGCGATCCCATCCTTTTTCAAGCGCGGTAAGGTAAACAATGGGCTTAAAGGCAGACCCAGGCTGACGCTTGGCCTGCGCAGTGCGGTTAAATTGGCTGGCGCTATAATCCTTGCCGCCCACCATGGCGATAATCGCGCCTTTTTTGTCCATGATCAGCACAGCGCCTTGCGAAACCTGCTTAATGTCATGATAGTTATCAATCATTGCAACCAGGCGGTCTTCTGCAATTTGCTGAATGTCCGGGTGTAGGGTGGTTTCAATGACCAAATCATCATTACTGCGCCCGATCAGGTCATCAAGCGCACTGATCACCCAATCCGTGAAATAGCGCGCACGATTTTGTGATAGGGGACGCGTATCCTCGGCAGTGACCATAACGTTTTTGGCGTTGGCTGCTTGTTGTTGGGTGACGAACCCCGCGCGCACCATGGCCTGTAAAACGATGCGTGCGCGTTTGTTAGATGCTTTTGGTGCATAAATCGGTGAATAATGCGATGGCGCCTTTAAAAGTCCCGCTAACACGGCGGCCTCGTACAGGTTGACCTGCGATGCAGGCTTATCAAAATAGCGCCGCGCTGCTGCGTCCATGCCGTATGCGCCGCTGCCGAGATATACGCGGTTGAGGTAGGCGCTTAAAATCTCATCCTTGCTTAGTTCATGTTCTAACCACAAGGCAAGCATGGCTTCTTGGATCTTACGCTTTAATGTGCGCTCTTGACTGAGGAATAGGTTCTTTGCCAATTGCTGCGTGATGGTTGATCCACCTTGACGCACGCCGCCGCTCAGGATGTTGCGGCTCATCGCGCGGGCAAGGCCAATGGGATCAATGCCAAAATGCGTGTAAAAGCGGCGATCTTCAATCGCAATTACCGCATGGGGCAAGTGAGGCGGGACGTCTTGCAAACTGATCGTATTGCCTTTGAGGTCACCATACCGACTGATGATAGAACCATCAGCAGCCTTGATCGTGATCGTTGATCTGCGTTCAAAATCGGCTTGCTCTGTAATCGCAGGAAGTTCTGCCCCGTACCAGCCCAGAAGCAAAATCACAAACATGACACCCCAAATGCCAACAACCACGCACCATTTAATCAGTGATTTGACGATAGAGCGCTCAGGCGCGGCCTGAGGCGTTTTACGGGAAGATCTGCGTTTTTTTGCTTTTGTTTTTGATTTAACCGGCGCAGCCGCGCGTTTTGTCGTCTTTTTGGCAGGGGTTTTAGGTGTCTTTCGCGCCATGCCATCCGCCTCTTATGTGCAGTTCAGCCAATAACGGCGGCGCGCTGGGAACTTTTCTGTTTTAGGGGTTTCATCATCAAAGCGTCCCTCGCAAAACTCGATAATGCGAATAGCCGCGCGATTGTCGGGCTGCACGGTCAAAAGCGCATTATCAATGCCCAGATGGCCAATGACAGGCATAGCCTTTTGCAAGATTTTCTTACCAAAGCCTTTGCCGCGCATAGAAGGGCGAATAATGAAATTGGCGTTGCCGCCCCATTTCTCAAGGTGCCAGTTTAAACGGTGGCGAATATTAACAGTGCCGATATAGTCATGCCCCTTAACCAGCCACACAATGGTCTCAGGCACAGGCTCGACCCAGTTCGCATAAGGGCGGTGCAAATGGCGCCGGCGCGCGTTGAGGTCGTCAACGAATTGCTCGAAATTTGTTTTAACATCATTCAAGTTCAAGAAATGATAGCGTCCTTCTTCTTGATATTCGGCTAGGGCCTCAAGAAAGCTTTCTTTATAAATGACGTCTGGTTTTGCAAGTTTCGATGCTGACATGGCTTATATCATATGGCTTTGCAGTTAGATTACAAGAGCATTAGCGAGGCGAGCCCCAAAAACACAAAGAAGCCCACAATATCGGTTAGTGTGGTAAGGAAAACCGTCGAGGATACGGCAGGGTCGCTGCCCATCTTATCAATGATAATGGGGATACATGCGCCAAAGAACCCTGCAACAAGCAAATTAACGATCATCGACAGGCCAATCACTGTGCCCAGCATCATATTCCCAAACCATAGCGCCGTAATCACGCCTGCAATCGCGGCAAAAAGAACGCCGTTAATTGATCCGATGATGGATTCTTTCCAAATAATACGCCATGTATTCGCCGCAGAGAGCTCACGCATGGCAAGCGCGCGCACCGCAACGGTTAAGGTCTGCGTGCCTGCGTTCCCGCCCATAGACGCCACAATAGGCATCAAAACGGCTAGCGCAACAATCTGTTCAATTGTTGCATCGAAGAATGAAATCACGATCGACGCTAAAATCGCGGTAAGCAAATTCACAAAAAGCCAGCGAAAGCGCGTCCCTGTCGACGATAAAATCGCGCGGTAAAGGTCGCCTTGCTCAACACCGGCCATTTTCAAGATATCTTCTTGGGCTTCTTCATCGATAACGTCAATGATGTCATCAATGGTAATGGTTCCGATCAATCGGCCAGCCTCATCAACAACGGCGGCAGAAACCAGACTGTCATGACGGAACAGCATCGCAACTTCTTCCTGGTCCATCGAGGCGGGAATTGTTTTTACATCCTTTAGGGAGAGCTCTTCCAGTTTTTCGTTGCGTTTAGCGCGGATTAACTGGTTCACAGGGACTTGCCCAACAATGTGATAGGCCGGCGTAATGACAAACACATCAAAGAAATCTGCAGGCAAATCGCTTGAGGCTTCGCGAAGATAATCAATCGTTTTCCCCACTGTCCAAAATTGTGGCACTGCGACGACTTCGCGCTGCATTAATCGGCCGGCGCTATCCTCGGGAAAGTTAAGGCCTTCTTCGATCGTGACCCGCATAGAGGCCGAAAGTTTGCGAATAACCTCTTGCTGGAACTCATCTTCCAGATCAATAACCAGATCAAGCGCATCATCACTTTCTAGGCGTGTGATCGTATAGGCAACGCGCTGGGCGCCAATTTGCATCAAGACAAGTTTGCGAAGTTCTGGGTTGAGGTAAGTAAAACTGTTGGGGTCAATGATTTCAAAGAAGTCATTAAGAAGCGATTCTCTGTCTTCTGTGCGGAGCTTAGCAATCAGATCGGCTGTGTCCGAGGCAGATGACTCGGTCAAAAACGAAGCAATCAAATCAAAGTCATTAATGTTAATGGCTTGTGAGATTTCTAGAATTGTATCGTCATCAAGGCTAGCCGTGGGCAAGACGGTTTCATCAGGTGGGGCAGGGGCATTAAGCTCAACTTCGATCGGTGTCGTCATGATCTTGTCCTTTCCAGATGAAAAAATTAAAAGGCTTGGCCACAAATCAGATGCGGCCAAGCCTTGTATACAATATTTATTCAGGCGTTTAAATGCCTATTTTTTTTCAGCAATCTGTGCAAGCACAGATGAAATAGCACTTACGTTCAGCAAGTTACGTGCGGTCGTTGCCGCAGTCATGATTTGTGCTGGTTGCGCCGCGCCCAATAGGATTGGGCCAATTGTAATGCCGTGGCCTAAAACTTTGACCATATTATAGGCAATATTCGCAGCATCAACATTAGGCATGATAAACAAGTTTGCCGAACCTTTAAGTGTCGAGTTAGGCAAGATAATGTCACGAATTTCTTGTGACAAGGCTGTGTCTGCCTGCATTTCACCATCGATTTGAAGCTCAGGATCGCGGCGGCGAACCTCTTCATAAGCTTCGCGCATTTTCGTTGCGCTGTCAGATGGTGCATCACCAAAGTTCGAATGTGCAAGCATCGCAACGCGAGGCTCAATGCCAAAACGGCGCACTTCATCAGCGGCCAGCAATGTCATCTCTGCCAGTTGCTCGGCTGTTGGGTCTGGATTGATTTGTGTGTCGCAGAAGAAGTATGTACCGCGGCTCAGGATCAAGGCGTTGAGGGCTGCTGGCGTTGTAACGCCTTCGCGCAGGCCAATAATGTCAACGACGTCTTTCAAGTGACGGCGGTAACCACCTGTCGCGCCACAAATAACCGAATCTGCATCACCTTTTTTCACCATCATCGAACCGATAACAGTATTATTTGTACGCAACGCTGTGCGCGCATAAAATGGTGACACGCCTTTGCGGTCTAACATGTTGTGGTATGTTTCCCAGTAATCGCGGTAACGGTCATCGTTTTGTGGGTCGACAAGCTCACAATTCTCACCTGGCTTAATACGCAGACCAAGACGCTCAATGCGGCTTTCGATAACAGATTTGCGGCCGATCAAAATAGGCTTTGCAATGTTTTCATCCAAAACAGTCTGGATGCTTTGCAATACGTGCTCTTCCTCGGCCTCGCAGTATGCGATGCGTTTTGGATCAGCTTGTGCGCGTGTAATAATTGGACGCATCACAAGTTTCGAACGTGTAAAGAACTGGTTGAGTTTCTCTGCGTAAGCATCCCAGTCTTCGATTGGACGTGTCGCAACGCCGCTCGCGATGGCGGCTTTGGCTACTGCGATAGGAAGATCAACGATCAAACGTGGATCAAATGGTTTCGGGATTAAGTAATCCGGACCAAATGTCAGGTTCTCACCCGCATAAACTTTGCTGAGCTCTGCGTGCGCTTCTTTACGTGCTAATGACGCAATCGCCTCAACGCAGGCCAGTTTCATTTCTTCGTTAATGGTTGTTGCACCAACATCAAGCGCGCCGCGGAAGATGAATGGGAAGCAAAGGACGTTGTTCACCTGGTTAGGGAAGTCTGAACGGCCTGTACAAACAATCGCATCAGGTTTTGCTGCCAATGCATCTTCTGGCATGATCTCAGGTGTTGGGTTTGCAAGTGCCAAAATCAAGGGCGCGTCGGCCATGCTGGCAACTTTTTCTTTATCCATGACGCCTGGACCAGACAGACCAAGGAAGATGTCCGCGCCTGCGATGGCTTCTGACAGCTGACGGTGCGGCGTATCATTTGCGAACTGCTCTTTCGCAGGATCCATGCTTTCGTTACGGCCTTTGTATACAACGCCCTGACGGTCACAAACGATAATGTTCTCTTTTTTGATGCCAAGACCAAGCAAAAGCGTCAAACATGCAATCGCAGAGGCACCAGCGCCAGATGCAACCAGTTTAATCTCATCTGCCTTGCGGCCAGAATGCTCAAGCCAGTTACGAACCGCTGCTGTTACGATGATGGCTGTACCATGTTGGTCATCGTGGAAAACAGGAATATTCATGCGCTCACGGATGCGGCGCTCAATTTCAAAACACTCAGGAGCTTTGATGTCTTCAAGGTTAATGCCGCCGTAAGTAGGCTCAAGCGAGCAAACAACGTCAATAAACTTATCAATGCCTTCTTGTGTGTCTGTTGAGATATCAACTTCAACGTCAACAGAATCGATGTTTGCGAATTTCTTGAAAAGGACAGATTTACCTTCCATCACAGGCTTGGACGCCAATGCGCCAATGTTACCAAGACCAAGAACCGCAGTACCATTCGAGATAACCGCAACAGTGTTACCTTTGGCTGTGTAATCATAAGCCTTCGACGGGTCAGCCGCAATTTCTTCACAAGGAACCGCAACACCCGGAGAATATGCAAGTGCCAAGTCTTGCTGTGTCGCAAGTGGTGTAATCGGGTTAATAGCAACCTTACCCGGACGACCATTATTCATGTGGTAATCCAAAGCCTGTTGGCGGAACGCAGCTTCTTGTGCTTTTTTGTCGTTAGTGTCGGTCATGATCTTGTGTGTCTCTATTATCGGTTCAAAATATTGCAATATAAAAAACGAATGCATCACCCAATAATTGGTGCGGCCGAGAGGACTTGAACCTCCACGGGATTTAACTCCCACAGCGACCTCAACGCTGCGCGTCTACCATTCCGCCACGGCCGCACGGATATTAAGCTGGCAAACTAGGGCAGACAGTTAACAGATACCTACCGCGATGACAAGAGTCTTTCATTGCTGCACTAGCGAAAAAATCAAACACTTGTCCACCGCAAAGAAAAAGGCTAGATCAATGCGTTATGGACTGGTTACTCAGCAAAGATTTCGTGCCTTATGATGACGCCGTTGCGGAAATGGACGCGCGCGTCCAACAAATTCGCAATAATCAGGCGGACGAAGCCGTATGGCTATTGCAGCATCAGCCCTTATATACCGCGGGGACAAGCGCCAAAGAAAGTGATCTTCTCGATGCGCGCTTTCCGGTGTATCAAACAGGACGCGGCGGCGAACATACATATCATGGCCCCGGGCAGCGCGTGGCATATGTGATGCTGGACCTGAAAAAACGTCAAAGCCAGCCTGATATCAAACATTATGTATGGTCGCTTGAGGAATGGATTATTCGCGCCCTTGCGCAATTTGATATCAAAGGCGAGCGCCGCGAGGGGCGTGTAGGCATTTGGGTTGTGATGCCAGACGGCAGTGAAAAGAAGATTGCGGCGCTGGGTGTGCGCGTTCGTCACTGGATTACATTTCACGGCGTTGCCATTAACCTTAATCCTGATTTATCGCACTTTGGCGGTATTGTTCCATGCGGCCTATCACAGTACGGCGTCACCAGTATTCATGACGTTTTAGGGCATGACAATGTTACCTTTGAAAAACTTGACGAGGCCTTGAAAACGGTATGGAGTGCGGTTTTCGGTTGACATAATGGCGCGCGGTGTTTATAACCCAGATTAAATAAATATAAAAAAATGAGAGGGTAATAAGCATGAGCACTGATGTCTCTGGCACAAAAAAAAACACGCACACCATTAACATTCCTATTTATTCAATCTGGCCTGAAAGATGCGCCGGATGTAGATGGTCATTTGTCTGATATTGGCGAGGCGCAAGTCAAAAACACAATTGAAACGTTAAAGGCGCGATTAAGCCCACGTTACGTTGATCTTAGTCCAGATACTGTGCGCGTGATGTCTGCGCCTGATGCGCATACGCAGCAAGTGGCAGAGCTCATCGCGACAACCTTACAAGACAGCGAAGCGCAAGCAGAGATTCCTGTTCAAATTGTTGAAGGTAGTGAAGGTCAGGCCTTGCAAGATAAGGTTGAGGCAGATAAACGCGTGGACTTTTATTCAGATTTCGCCAAAAACACAGGCGCAAAGTATAAAACTGTTATCGTCGTTACATCAGATACAGCGATAGATGAAACAACAAAGGCACTAACAGGGTGTGAAGCCGACTGCGTACAGTCCGTGACAGAGCGGGATGACGGTGTCCATGCGCGTATGGTAAGCGTGCCTGACCGAAGCCAGCTATCGGTGCCGTTTCATGAACAAAATTCCGCGAATAAAGAAGAAGTGAATAAAGAAGAAGCGAATAAAGAAGAAGCGAATAAAGGCCGTGTAGGGCCTAGCGTTTTGCGTCTTTTAAACCTAGCTTAAAGTTAATCGGCGGCCATAGGCTTTAACGCGGCCTGTGCATAATCAATAATAAAGGCGCTGATCAGGCGAATGTCATCTTGGACACGGCTGAAATGCGCCTTTTTCTGTCCTGTTTGCTCATCCATATACAGGGATTTGTTGACCTCAATTTGTAGGCTATGTTTGCCGCGTGCAGGTTCGCTGTATCGCTGCACCAATTCAACACCTTTAAAGGGATCATTGATCGCAACGCTGTATCCCATTTTGCGGATATAATCGCGCAGTGCCCGTGTAAAGGCCGGATCGCACGACGTTCCATCACGGTCACCTAATACAAAATCAACGCTGCTGCGCTTATGCCCAGAAAATCCCATAGGGCGGCGCGGCTTTGCGGTGCTGTCTGGCATAGAATGGCAATTGATATGCCAGACCTGCCCAAACATGTAATGCGCTTCGCCAATCAAGGCCTCAAGCGCATTGTGATAGGGCGTGTAATAACGCGTGATGCGGCGCTCGATCTCTTCTTGGGAAAGGCTGCGCGCGTAAACGGGTACGCCGGGCTTAACAAGGCGGCGGATCAAACCAATCCCTGCGTCAGAGCGTGCGCTGGGTGCAATCTCTCCGCGCCAATCCACGCCAAGCAAGGCGATATCAATATCATCGGCGGCACGGTTTGCATCGATATAACTGCGCGGGAAAAGGGCGCAGAGATAAGCCGCCTGCAAATCCACTGCGCATCCAAACAATTCATCAACCATTTCGTCTTCGCAGCGCTTTAAATCATCGAATGAGCAGGCATAGTGAAAATCAGCAGGATAATGCGCGCCGCTATGCGGTGAATCAAATATAACGGGCGATGGTATTTTAGGTTTGAATAGGCTATAAACATCCTGCATAAAGCTGTTGTAGCATAAACATTAACGATAGATAAGGTGTAAAGACGACCCATGCATGATTTAAAATACATCCGTGAAAACCCGACCGACTTTGACGCAGCCATGAAACGCCGCGGGCTAGAGGCTCAATCGCCGTCGATCTTATCCATGGATGAAAAGCGCCGCGCCGCGCAGACCAAGTTACAAGACATTCAGGCCGCGCGTAATGAAAAATCAAAAATGATTGGCAAGATTAAATCCCAAGGCGGCGATGCACAGGCCGTGATGGATGAAGTCAGCGCAATGAAAGAAGAAATGGCCGCGCTGGAGGAGCAAGAGCGCACATTATCGGATGAGCTGAACACAATTCTAGCAGGCTTGCCAAACATGATGGCCTCTGACGTGCCAGATGGCGATGATGAAGACGAGAATGTTGAGGTTCGTAAAGTTGGCGAGGTGAAAGTCGCATCAGGGCCAGATCACGTTGATATTGGTGAAAAACTTGGCCAGATCGATTTTGAAACGGCGGCAAAAATGTCAGGCGCACGTTTTGTGATGTTGCAAGGTGGCTTGGCACGTATGGAGCGCGCCCTTGCGCAATTTTTCCTTGATACCCACACGGGCGAGCATGGCTATACCGAAGTTTCCGCGCCGTTGCTGGTGCGTGATAATGCACTGTACGGTACAGGACAATTGCCGAAATTCTCAGAGGACCTGTTCAAATCCGAAGGCACAGATCACTGGTTAATCCCAACGTCAGAGGTTCCGCTAACAAATATTGTGGCAGACCTGATCGTAGACGAAGAAAGCTTGCCGCGCCGCTATACCGCCTTTACGCCGTGTTTCCGATCAGAAGCTGGGTCAGCAGGCCGTGATACCCGCGGGATGCTGCGCCAGCATCAATTCTATAAGGTTGAAATGGTCGGCGTCACCACGCCCGAAGAATCCGAGGCCGAACATGAACGCATGGTACAATGTGCCGAGGCTGTCTTGCAAAAACTGGAAATTCCGTTTCGTACTATCGTTCTGTGCAGCGGTGATACAGGCTTTGGCGCGCGTAAAACATATGACCTTGAAGCATGGCTTCCGGGGCAGGAAACATATCGCGAGATTTCAAGCGTTTCGAACTGCTGGGACTTTCAGGCGCGCCGCATGAATGCGCGTTGCCGTCCTAAGGGTGAGAAGAAAACGCGCTTTGTGCATACGCTCAATGGTTCAGGCGTTGCCGTTGGCCGTGCCTTGATCGCTGTGGTGGAAAATTACCATGATCCATCTGATGGCGGCGTATGGGTGCCAGATGTGCTGAAACCATATATGGGCGGAATTGAGAAAATCACGGCCTAACTGCCGCGCCCAGATTAAGGCTGATCCCTCGATGAACACCCAAGACACCAATCGCCGCATTCGTCTGATTATGGACCTGCGTAACAAGGGTATTACGGATATGTCTGTCCTTGGCGCGATGGAGCGCGTGCCGCGTGATGCTTTCGTGCCCGAGGCGGTGAAAGATCAGGCGTGGGATGATACGGCGCTGCCGATTGGATTGGGACAAACAATCAGCCAACCATGGGTCGTGGCAAAAATGACGCAATCATTGATGCTGTCAGATCGTGATCAGGTGCTGGAAATCGGTACAGGATGCGGATACCAAACCGCAGTGCTGTCGCATCTAGCGCGCCGCATTTATACAATTGAACGGCACAAGCCACTCGCCGCCATGGCGCAAGAGCGTTTTGATACCCTCCGCCTGCGGAATGTGACGGCATTATGTGCGGATGGGATGAAAGGCTGGCCGCATAAATTGGCCGGTGAAACGCCGCAATTTAACAAGATTATTGTCACCGCCGCCGCGCGCCACAGCCCGCCGCAAGAACTGCTGGATCAATTGGCGCTGGGCGGTGTGATGATTATTCCAGTGGGGCAACCAGGCGACCAACATCTGCGCGCTTACCGCCGTAAAGAGGGCAATGAATATTCTATCCAGAACCTTATGCCCGTAAGATTTGTTCCGCTATTGCCTGACATCGCCTAGCGTGCGTAAAATATCTGCACCATGAATCGCGTGCTTTCAGTTGTATCATTATCGTTTGTTTTGCTGCTTGGGGGGTGTAACTCCACGCAGGCACCTGCACCTGTTGTGTATTATGGTCACACCGAAGGTGAGGGCAGCGCAGGCGTTCATAATGTGATCTCGGGGGATACGCTCTATAGTATTTCTAACCGCTATAAAATTTCGATGCGCGATATCGTCTATGTGAACAAGTTAACCGCGCCGTTTAACCTTGCCGTGGGGCAACGCCTGAAATTGCCGCCACCGCGTGAATACCGCGTACGCAGTGGCGATAACCTGTATGCAATTTCCCGCATTTTCGAGGTCAGCCCAAGCGAGCTTGCCAATTTAAACAATATCTATGCGCCTTATACCGTGCAGGTTGGTCAGGTTTTGACACTGCCATCTGCTACGCCCAATGTCGTGACAGAACAAGTCGCTGCGCGTGATTATAGTGCCCCTGCGGGTAAGGCTGTGCCTGCGGCGTCCGTATCGTCAAGTGCGCTGCCTGCACCAACAACCAAACCCACAACAACGCGCACGGCCTCAACCAAAACGCCTGTACGTAAACCTAAAATTACGGCCAAGACACCAGCGCGCAGCAGCTCGAAATTTATGACGCCTGTACGCGGCAATGTGATTTCGAATTACGGCCCTAAATCAGGCGGTCTGCATAATGACGGCATTAATATTGCCGCGCCCAAAGGCACGCCCGTTGCGGCGGCGGAAAATGGCGTTGTGGTCTATGTCGGGGATGAGCTTAAAGGCTCGGGCAATCTGGTTCTTATTCGTCATTCTGATCGCTGGATGAGCGCCTATGCCCATTTGGATAAAACAACCGTGAAGCGCGGTCAAACAATCAATCGAGGTTCAAAAATCGGAACAGTCGGCGACAGCGGATCCGTCACCACGCCGCAGCTTCATTTCGAATTGCGGCGCGGGACGCAAGCTATCAACCCAAAGCTTTACTTATAAAAGATATCCGCCGCCAAAAAGGCGAAGAAAAACCCTGTCAGGTAAATCACAATGGATAGGCCTGTAATAATGGCCGAAATTTTGCGCAATCGCATACACGCCTTGGCCTTCGCAGGATCCGCAGGGCAGGGCGCATAACGCCCCCGCCACTGCATCACACTAGAAAGCCCCAGCATAAAGCCTGCGCCAATAAAAATCGCAAGCTTATAGTCTGTGATAGCGGTAATCCAAGGCACTGCGCTGACAAACCCTGCCAGCGCCGCGCCCATGCCAAGCGTGACCAGTAGGGCAGGCAGCGCGCAGCAAAGCAATGTTCCCGTACTTGCAAAAAGGCTGAGTGTAGGAAGGATTGTTTGCTGCCAAAGGCTTTGCTCGGGATTACTCATCACGTGATATCCCTTCGACGTTATATCCCGAATCCGTGATCAGCGCAGTAAGCGCATCATCGCTCAGATTTTGTCCGTCTTTGAAATTGACCGTGATGATCTTCGTATCAAGGTTAACGTCAATATCACTGACGGCTTCTTGCTTGCCGAAGACTTTTTCAAGCGCACGCGCACAAAAGTCACAGACAAGTCCGTTGACATTAATCATAGCGCTGGACGCGGCCATCGCAGGGGCGCTAAGCGTTACAAGGGAGAGTGTTAAAAGTGTTAATTTTTTCATAGTTTTAAATCCTTTTAATGAAGTTGTAAATGTAAGTATGATTAGTAGCGAATAACCCAGTTCAGGGTGACTTCGCCGCGATTACTCAGGCCGGCTTCGACCAAATGCACATCTTTGAACATGCGCACCAGCGGTGTGACGGTCACTGGATGTTCGGCCTCGGGCTCGTGATCGAGCAGAACCATCATCCATGTGTGTAAGTCACCGTAATCCCCAATATAAGGGGCAACGCCAACACGCGCGGATTGTGCATAGTGATCATCAATATCCCCCGCATCGAAATAGGTGTTCTCGTACGAGGTAAAGAAACGCCGGTCCTCCCAGTCAAGCGCAATGCCTGTAAAGAACGTGCCAGCCGTTTTGCCATCGTAATCACCATAATCACTGCGCGTCACGCCAGCGCCAGACTTGAGGTAAAAGTTGGCCTGCGAATCAGGTTCGTTCCAGCGTTTAATCAGGTTGTTGACCTGAACGCCGTTAAACCAAAATTCTTTGTCGCGGTTATATTGCGACCGAACGCCTAGCGAATAGTTCGCCGTGGGGGAGTAGTGAATATGCACAGCATTATTACTGCCATTATTCGAGATCATACTGGTCCATCCACCGGGATAGGACACAGGCCGTGCATAAGCACTGTTACACAGCGCACCTGCAAGCAGGCCAATAGCGGCCATTGTTTTAAATGTCATAGGATTGTGATCCTTCTAAAATAAATGTGAATATAAAAATATCGTGTAAATTTATTTTAGGATCTTGGCGGGCGCTGGGGCGGAGATTGGATGAGATCATGCGCATAAGCCTCACGCCAAAAGGCGGGCGTATAGGCAGGAACTACCGCAGTGATATGATAGAAGGGCGTTGGCATAATGCTGCTGATCGTGGCAGAGAACTGACACAGGCACAATCCATCGCACATTTGTGATGTGGCCTGCGGCGTTTCATCATGGCACGGCATGTCAGCGCTCATCGCGCTATTATGCTCCATACTTGCGGTTGTCATGCCCTCCATCGGGCACGAGCTTGCGTGCACAGGGCTTAGCGAAGCGCCAAGCACAAACAAAAACATCAGCAATATAGAAACATAAACCTTCATATCTTTATTATTATAGGGCGAAGTGAAACGCCTGTCCAATAGGCCCTGAGGAAATCTTGTGATCTTTCTATGGATAGTGCTTGAGTTTGCGGCTTTGCCCGTTATAGTCTGGCGATTGAATTCAAAAACATAGGGAGTAATATATGTTGATTTCGGACGCTTACGCGCAAACTGCTGACTTGATGGCAACAACGCCACCTGCACCAGACCCAATGTGGAACTTTGGCATGTTGGTTGTCATGATTGCCTTGTTCTACATCCTTTTGATTATGCCTCAACAAAAACGCTTTAAAGAGCACCGCAAGATGCTATCTGCCTTGGAAAAAGGCGATGCAGTCGTAACAGGCGGCGGTCTTGTTGGTACAGTGTCAAAAATCATCAATGATGATGAAGTTGAAGTTGACCTTGGTAACAAAATCGTTGTGACGGTGCGCCGTGCGACAATTTCTGGTAAGGCCGGCGCAGAAGCCGCTCCCTTGAAAGACGACAAAGCCGCCAAGACAGAGAAAAAAGCCCCTGCGAAAAAAGCCGCGGCTAAGAAAACTGCGACAAAGACAGCAGCTAACTCTGACGAGAAGCCTGCAGCGAAAAAAGCCCCTGCCAAGAAAACAACGAAAACAGCGGCGAAAAAGACTGCAACAAAGAAGGCTCCTGCCAAGAAAACAGCAGCCAAAAAAACAACAACCAAAAAAGCGCCTAAAAAAGACGCTTAAGGACTAAACAATGTTACAGCTCGCCTCGTGGAAAAAAACACTGATACTTTTGACCTGCCTAGGCGGGCTGTTATTTGCGCTGCCTAATGTGCTGAATGCTGATTTGAAAGCATACTGGCCACATTGGTTGCCGCAAAAAACGATTAACTTGGGGCTAGATCTGCGCGGCGGTGCGCATTTGCTGTATCAGGTTGACCTTGAAAGCGTGTTTAAAGAGCGCGCAGATATGATTAAACAAGACTTGCGCTCGACATTGCGAAAAGAAAAAATCGCTTATGCGCGCCTGTCTGTCGACGATGAAAGCGTTATCCTGTTACTGCGTGATGCGCAGCAAGGAGAGGCCGCACGTAAACTGATCCGTAAATCCTATGCAGATTTGGATATTGATGTTGCGGATGACGGCACCATGACCCTAAGCGCAAGTGAAACGGGCCATAAACGCATCGTTGATCAAACGATTGCACAATCTATTGAAATTGTAAGACGCCGCATTGATGAACTCGGCACGACTGAACCCCTGATTCAGCGCCAAGGCGAAGACCGTATCTTGGTGCAGGCACCGGGCGGCGATGCATCTGCGCTGAAGGCTGTTATTGGTACCACTGCGAAATTGAGCTTTCACTTATTGATGGAAGCAGGCAAAGCAGGGGGCATTATTCTGCCAGAGGCTGATAACCCAGCAAGCCGCCTTCGCCTGCAGCGTGAAGCCCTCATTACAGGGGATATGCTAGATGATGCATATCCAACCGATCAACAGGGGCGCGTGGCTATTGGTTTCCGTCTTAGTAATGTCGGTGGTCGCCGCTTTTGCGAAGTGACACGCAATAATATCGGTAATCCATTTGCGATCGTGTTGGATGACGAAATCCTAAGCGCACCTGTTATCCAGTCTGCAATCTGCGGTGGATCGGGGGTAATTACAGGTAACTTTAATTATGCCAGTGCCAATGACCTTGCGACATTGCTGCGTGCAGGTGCGCTTCCCGCACCGCTTAGCGTCGTTGAAGAGCGCAGCGTCGGTCCATCACTTGGTGCAGATTCTGTTGCTGCCGGTAAAATCGCAGGCCTTATCGGCCTGGCAGGTGTGCTTGTCTTTATGGTTGTGACCTATGGCTTGTTTGGTGTTTTTGCCGCAGGTGCGCTGGGTGTGAATGTGGCTCTGTTGATTGCGGTTCTATCGGGCATTCAGGCGACCTTAACCTTGCCGGGTATTGCAGGGATCGTTTTGACCATGGGCATGGCGGTGGATGCAAATGTCCTGATTTTTGAGCGTATCCGCGAGGAAATGCGCCTTGGCCGCAGCGCCATTAACGCGATCGAGGCCGGGTATCGTCATGCAATGTCAACCATTGTCGATTCTAACCTGACCACACTTATTGCAGCCTTTATTTTATTCTCGTTCGGAACAGGCCCTGTCAAAGGCTTTGCCGTGACGCTGGCCATCGGCATTATGACGTCATTCTTCTCGGCTGTAATGGTGACGCGCCTGTTCGTTGTGGCGTGGCTGGCAAATCGCCGCCCAAAAGAACTCCCTATTTAACTGCGAAAGAAAGTTGTCTCTGATGAAGGGTCTTCACCTAATTCCTGATAATACGAATATCAATTTCATAGGATTGCGCTTTATTGCGTTTGCCTTATCGCTTGTCATGCTGGCAGGCAGTATTTATCTAACGTCCGTGGATGGCTTGAATTTTGGTGTTGATTTCACAGGCGGCACTGTGATTGAAATCCGCACGCAAACGCCCCCTGATTTGGGCGCAATGCGAACCAACTTAAACGGCCTTGGCCTTGGTGCAATTTCGTTGCAGGAATTTGGCGAGCCTAATGACCTGCTGATCCGCTTGCCTCAGCAAGATGGCGGCGCCGAAGCGCAAAAGGCGGCAATTGACGCGGTGCAAGTGGCGCTGCATGCGCAGCTTGGCGAAGGCGAGGATGCTTATGACCTGCGCCGCACAGAATTTGTTGGGCCGCAAGTTGGTAAGGAATTAAAACAACAAGGCGTTAACGCCGTCTTATTCGCGATGTTTGGTATTTTATGCTACATCTGGTTGCGTTTTGAATGGCAGTTCAGTGTCGCGGCTGTGGCGGCTTTGTTGCATGATACAATTGCAATTATTGGCTTTTTCGCATTAACGCAAATGGAATTTAACCTCTCGACTGTGGCCGCGATTTTGATGGTTGCGGGGTACTCGATTAACGATACGGTTGTTGTCTTTGACCGTGTGCGCGAGGATTTGCGCCGCTATAAGAAAAAGCCACTCCCTGATCTTTTCAATATGTCGATTAACCATATGCTTGACCGGACTTTGATTACATCGCTGACGACATTGATTGCGCTTGTGGCCTTGTATGTCTATGGCGGTGAAGTGCTGCGCGGGTTTATCAGCGCGCTGATCGTCGGGATCGTTGTCGGGACATATTCATCAACATATATCGCAACCTCATTGTTGTTGTTTACCGATGTGCGCAAAGGCAAAATTGCCCAAGACCCCGAAGAAAAAACAGACGAAGATTAAGGCTTTATCATGGATGTTACACCACTGGTCAGGTCTGATGCGCAAGTCATCCAATCTTATGCCGGTGGCGGATTTAAAATCTCGTCCACGCAATATGACGGCCCGCATTACGTGTCTATCGAAACGGTTGCCCCGTGGACTGCGGCAAAGGGCAAAACTGTCAAAGACCTTACCTTAGAGGATTTTCAGCCCTTAATCGAGGCACGCGCAGACATTGATGTTGTGCTGCTTGGCACGGGCGAGAAGATTGGGCTTCTTTCCTCTGCGATGCGTAATGCGTTAAAGCAAGCTGGCCTCACCGTTGAGGTCATGGACACAGGCGCGGCGTGCCGCACCTATAATGTGTTGATTGCTGATGGTCGGCGCGTTGTTGCTGCTTTATTGCCCGCCGCATAAACGCCGTTAAAAACGGTATCCCAATGAAATAGCGCCAAATAAAGATTGGTCATCTTGCCCGCGAAACTCGCGGCTGCGCCAGTTCAGCGTATAAGAAATCTGTGTCTTGCCGTAATTCATCGATAACCCTGCATTAAAATCGGCAACGGCATAGCGTTTATCAACCGATGGGCTGTCACGGAAACTATTCCCGTCAAGAAAGATGTTACGGCCAATAAGGCGCGTTTCGCCGCCTGCAAACAGTGACCATGCAAAAGTGTCAGTAGGCACCGCGAAATAACCACTGCCGGGAATAGCTGGGCGTACGCGTGGCGGCAGAGATTGCCATTTAAATCGCGCGGGGGTGAGCTGAAATGTGGCGCCTGCATTAGCATAGGTGTAAATATTTCCCGCCGTCAGTCCCGCATGCGGGATCAAACGTGTTGTAAAAGGGCCAGCATCGCGGCTGAAATATCCTGGCCACCGCCTTTGCCATGACAGGATAACGCCAGGCTCGTTATGGAGCTGCGAATCCCAGCCAGATGGATTGTCGGCATTAATGGTGTGATGCACGGCATCTTGGACTTCCTCGCCCAAAGCCCATGGCCCGACAATGCCTAAGGTCATCTCTAAATCATCAATATGATTTTCACTAAGGGTTGTTAACCCCGCCGACCCGTAAAGAAACGCCGCATATGGCCTGTCTTGTGGGTCGGGTACGGCCGCCGTAATATCGTTGGGCGTATACAGATTTTGCCCGAAAGAATAATAAACCGAGGTTGTGTCATTGACCTCAAACTGAGGGATGAAATCTGCAATGGTTTTGCTGAATTCTGGTGGAGCCTTAGAATAATCAAAATAGGTTAGGCGCACGCCGTTAGTATAATTACGGTCTTGCCCGTTGCCGAACAGATCATTTTCAACAGTGAGGGTGAAAAAGCTTGCATCTGTTTTGCGAATATAATTCGGGATGCTGTCATAAAAGCTCTGCTTAGCAGGGGAGGCCGCTTGAGCGTCGTCTGCTAAGGCTTGGCGCGGCGCGGCAATGCCAGCAGAAAAAGCGAAAAGCCCAAGGCAGAGCAGGGGCTTTTGCAAGATGTGTAAATATGGGCGCATTGATGCCGCGATCCTACCCAACCTTCACAAGGCCAGCGTCAAAAAGCTCACCAACATAGTCCCAGTTGATCAGGTTATCAACAAAGGCCTCAAGGTATTTCGGGCGTGCATTGCGGTAATCGATGTAATAGCTATGCTCCCACACGTCACAGCCCAGTAATGGCGTCTTGTTCAAAATCAATGGGCTTTCACCGTTTGGTGTGCCAAGGACTTCTAATTTACCAGTTTCGTTATCTTGCGCCAGCCAAACCCAGCCTGAACCAAACTGACCTGCACCTTTTGTAAGGAACTGATCACGAAATGCGTCATAGCCGCCAAGGTCACTAGCGATTTTGGCTTCCAATTCGCCCGGCATTTTCTTGCCGCCGCCATTCTCCTTCATCCAGTTCCAGAAATGTTTGTGGTTATAGTGCTGCCCAACATTGTTGAAAAGGCCTTGGTTGCCTTGTTTATGCGCGTTAACAACAACTTCTTCCAGTGTGTCACCCAAGTGAGGCAATCCTGAAATCAAGTCATTTCCTTTCACGACATATGCATTATGGTGCTTGTCATGGTGGAATTCTAACGTTTCCGCAGACATATACGGGTCTAATGCATCATACGCATAAGGCAATTCAGGTAATTCAAAAACAGACATGATATCTCTCCTTAGATATTTGTGGGTGGACACTTTCCGTCTCATAAGATAGAGATTTACGCACAAACCTCAAGGGCTCAGTATGCAATATAACGATTTTTGCAGGCAAACCTTACAAAAAGATGCGCCTGATTTATATGCGATTTCTTTGATGGCCAAACAGGCATCGCAAACGCACGCATTGTGGGCGGTGTTTGCCTTTCACCATGAAATCCGCCAAACGCGCACCCGTGTCAGCGAACCAACGCTTGGGCTGATACGTCTGCAATGGTGGCGTGATGAGGTTGAAAAGATATATGCAGGGCAACCTGTCGCGGCTAGTGAGGTTCTCGCAGCGCTGGCAGATGCGATTGCGCAGTATAATGTGCCGCAAGACATGTTGCTGGCGATGATCACACCTTTCGAAGATGAGCTGCGGGCAGAAACGCCGCCCAAAACGGTGGATGAGGTTTTAGAGATTTTATCGCATGTGCATACGCCTGTCTTAAAGATAGCCTCTTTTATAACGGGAACGCAGGATCAAGACGATATTTATAAGGCAGTGGCGCAAAACCGCGGTCTGATCGACGTCCTTCAGCGGGCACAGCCGCAATCCATCGTGGCGCAGCAAGCACAAGCTTTTAAAGATGCATTTGCGCATAAAGTAGGGGCGCAAGGGCGAATTATAAAAGCCTTTCAATCCTATAGCGCGCTGACTTATTCCAGAATAGAAAAAGGGTGCGTGCCTGCGCATCACCCCAATACACCCTTGATATTATGGACAAACCTGCTGTTCCAGTGATATAATGGCATTAGGGAAATAAAACAGGGGTATTGTTCATTATGGTAGATTCTATATCAAGCATTGGCGCAGGCCAAAATGTTGAGGTATCTAAACGCGATACCCAGCAACGCGCCGAACAAAGCGAGCGCAAAGAAAAAGCGACAGGGCCCAAAGACGAGGTTCTTATCTCGGATGAGGCATTACAATTGTCTGAGCAGCGCGCAAGCCAAGAGGCCGCCGAAGCGCGTGAAGCCTTAAAAGCACGCCAAGAAGAAACACTTGGCCTTGATCCGTCTTTTGATCAATCAGTCTAACGAGAGTTATAATAAGCGCAGCCGTCTATAAAGTCTTGATCCAGGTATCAAGGTCATTCAGCGCGCGCGTTGTATAGGCTTTCTTGCGGTCATTCCCTTTAAGCTTCGCACGCTTTACTTTGCCTTTTTTATTGGTGTATTCCACTGTGGCTTCTTCACGGCTTAGCGGCGGGAAAAGGCCAAAGTTAATATTCATAGGCTGGAATGTTTTGGCGTCCGCGCCGCCTGTAATATGCATCATTAATGCGCCCATCGCGGTTGTTTGCGGGGGCGTTGGAATTGGACTGCCGAGGATTTCACTGGCGGCCATGCGTCCGGCGATCAACCCCATTGAAGCACTTTCAACATAGCCTTCACATCCTGTAATTTGTCCTGCAAAGCGCAAGCGTGGCTGCGTTTCCATTTGTAAACGTGCATTAAGCAATTGCGGTGAATTGATAAATGTATTGCGGTGCAGACCGCCAAGGCGTGCGAAATTGGCATCCTCTAGGCCAGGTATGGTTTTGAAAACGCGCGTTTGCTCGCCCCATTTCATTTTTGTTTGAAACCCAACCATATTATACAGTGTCCCAAGCGCATTATCTTGGCGAAGCTGCACAACGGCGTAAGGCTCTTCACCAGTGCGCGGATCAACAAGGCCAATAGGCTTCATTGGACCATAACGTAGCGTTTCGATACCGCGTGACGCCATAATCTCAACAGGCATACATCCTTCGAAATAGGGGGTGTCTTGCTCTTGCTCGCCAAGGGACGGCGTGCCCGATGGCAGTTCCCATTCCTTAAACAGGCCGTATTCAGCGCTTAGAAGCTCTTGCACAAAGGCTTCATATTGTTCCTTATTCATCGGGCAATTGATGTAATCTTTACCCGATCCCGCAGGGCCAACCTTGTCATAGCGCGATTGAAACCACGCAACGTCCATATTGATGCTCTCGGTATGGATGATCGGCGCAATCGCATCAAAAAAGGCCAGCGCATCTTTGCCGCTAAGCTCTTGAATGGCATTGGCCAAAGGTTCTGACGTTAGGGGGCCTGTGGCGATAATGACATGCTCCCACGCTTCGGGGGGGAGGCCATCAATCTCGCCGCGCTCAAGCGTGATGTTTGGATGCTCGCTCAGGGCCTTTGTGACACCATCCGAGAAAATATCACGATCAACTGCTAATGCGCCGCCTGCTGGCACTGCGGCCTTGCCGCCTTCGCGCATGATGATCGAATTTAACTTGCGCATTTCCTCATGCAAAAGGCCAACGGCATTATGCTCGTGATCGTCCGAGCGAAAAGAATTTGAACAAACCAGTTCGGCGCAGCCATCTGTTTTGTGCGCAGGGGTTTCGCGAACTGGGCGCATTTCGTGTAAAACAACCTGCACGCCCATATTGGCGGCCTGCCATGCGGCCTCTGATCCGGCGAGGCCAGCGCCGATAATGTGAAGAACTTTGCTCATGCGCTCAGTTTGTAGTGAAACTTGTTGAATTATACAAGGGCAGACTTGCCAATCACCTATAATCACGCCCATAATCATAGGTATGAATACTGTTATATCACCCAGTCGCTTTAACATGTGGCGCGCCTTGTTTGCCTTAACTCATGCGGACGGCATCGTGTCCGATGAAGAAATCAAGTTTATGCATGATAAGCTTGAAAACGTGCCGTTCTCGGATGTGCAGCGCCATCAGCTGTGCCAAGATATGGCGCAGGCGCAAAATATTTTGATGCTGTATGATCAAATCACGGACAGCGTTGATCAGGCCGAGTTTTTTAATATTGCGCGCGCACTTGTGCATATAGACGGCGATTACGGCGCTGACGAGCGTGCCATCCTTCTACGCCTAAAAGAACGCCATATCAAAAATGTGAATGTAGATGACTTGGTCGGTAAGGTTGATCTTGCCTTTGAAACCACGCCGCGGCCAAAGAAAATTGAACCTATACTGGAAAACCCTGTGCAAGGTGAAAATAAAGTGCTTACGATCTTGCAAAAATTTTTCCAAAGGCTAACTTAGGGCTAAACATAATAAGCCTATAAAAGAGGATCCCATGACCTTTGTCGTTAAAGATGATTGTATCAAATGTAAGTACACTGATTGTGTCGAGGTATGCCCAGTTGACTGTTTCTACGAGGGTGAAAATATGCTGGTCATTAACCCTGACGAATGTATTGATTGCGGCGTGTGTGAACCAGAATGCCCGATCGAGGCCATTGTCCCTGACACGGACCCATCTGCGGATAAGTGGATTGATGTTAATGCACGCTATGCCGATGAATGGCCAAATATCACAATGAAAAAAGACGCCATGCCCGAAGCCGAAAAACATAACGGCGAAGAAGGCAAATTCGAGAAATATTTCAGCCCCGAAGCAGGCGAGGGCGATTAAGCCATCTGCCATAGGATAAAGGACACACTGTGAAGACTTTTGAAAATACGCCAGAATCGCTTAAACCAACTGCCGATACGCGCGGTAAAGTCTATGGCTCTGTCCTTGAGGTTATCGGTGCAACGCCGCTTGTGAAGTTGCCACGATTAACGGCAAAGTATCAGCTCAAAGCCGATATTCTGGCGAAATTGGAATACCTCAATCCATTGGCGAGTGAAAAAGATCGCGCGGCCTTTGCCATGATTACCGCGGCCGAGCGTGAAGGCAAAATCACAGCAGGGCAATCAACATTGATTGTGGCATCTTCTGGTAATGCTGCGGTGAGCCTTGCCTTCGTGGCGTCAGCAAAAGGATATCGCCTGATTGTTGTGTTGCCTGAAACGGTCAGCCTAGAGCGCCGTAAAATGCTGAAAATCCTAGGGGCAGACCTTGCCTTAACACCGGCTGAACGCGGCATGAAGGGCGCGATGGATCGCGCAGCAGAACTTGCAGGCAAAGAGGACGGCGGCTATGTCGTTGATCTGTTTGATAATCAGCCAAGCGTCCAAATTCAGCGCGAAACAACCGCCAAAGAAATATGGTTCGATACCGAAGGCAAAGTAGATATTCTTGTCGCAGGCGTGGGCACTGGTGCAACGCTTACAGGCATGACGCAGGTCTTGAAACAGCAAAAGCCAGATTTGCGTTCCTACGCGGTAGAACCTGCGGAAAGCGCCGTGCTGTCAGGCGGTGAAGCTGGCCCGCACAAAATTCAAGGCATTGGCGCGGGCTTTGTTCCGCCATTACTGGACCAAAGTCTGGTAGACGGCATTGTGAAAATCACAAATGAAGAAGCCATTCAAATGGCGCGCGAAGCCGCATCCATTGAAGGGCTAGCCTGCGGCTTGTCTTCTGGCGCTGCGCTGGCCGCCGCGATTAAGGTCGCACAAATCGCAGATAATGCAGGCAAGCAAATCGTTACGGTTCTTGCATCCCCGGCCGAGCGTTATCTCAGCACAGCACTCTTCGACGGTTTGGAAATTAGTTAAGATGATCATCGATGAGTTCTTATTGATGTCCGCTGGCCTCTTGGCGGCGCTTGGCGCATTGGCAGGCTTGCTGGCAGGTATGTTTGGCATCGGCGGCGGTATGGTGCTTGTACCGGGCCTTTATTATATTTTTTCGCATTTGGGATATGATGCTGCGGCCATGCATATGGCGGTTGGCACGTCTTTGCTGACGATTGTGTTTACAGGCGCGGCGTCGGCCTATGCGCATTATAAGCGCGGCGCTGTTGATTTTGATATTTTTAAGAAATTTGGCATTGGCCTTGTGCTTGGCGTGGCGCTTGGTACGGTTATGGCTGACCGGTTTGATGTGGATATCCTAAAAGGCATTTTTGCCGTGACGCAGTTATTATTTGGGTCTTATATGCTGTTGCGTCAGGATAAGCCCGTACTGTGTGATGCGCTGCCGCGTCAGCCTTGGACGACGATCATTGCAACGATAAATACGGCGCTGGCAACGCTACGCGGTGTGGGCGGCGGCGTTCAAAATGTACTGATTATGACGATGTGCAATGTGCCGATGCACCGTGCAACAGCAACGGCTTCGGCGCTTGGCGCTGTGGCGGCTACGATGGGCACAGCAGGGTTTGTGTGGATTGGCGGTGATGCAGTGAATTTGCCGTCGCATACGCTGGGCTATATCAACGGGCCAGCCTTTGCCTGCATTATCTTTACAAGTGTAGCTTGCGCGCCATTGGGCGTGAAATTAGCACATGACCTGCCAGTGAAAAAACTGCGTAAAGCTTTTTCAATCTTTATCTTGCTGGTGTCGGCAAAAATGCTGGCTGAACTTATTTAACGTCAAGCTTCGTCTGAAGAGAGCTGCTTGATGTTGTGTATTCGAACTTCAACTTGGCATCTGGGTGGCAATATTTAAAGGCCTGACGTGACATCAGTGCGGCCTCGTGGAAGCCTGATAAGATCAGCTTTAATTTGCCCGGATATGTGTTGATATCACCCACAGCAAAAATGCCAGGCGTTGATGTTTCGAATTTCTCTGTATCAACGGGGATCAGATTTTCGTGTAAATGCAGGCCAAATTCTGCAATCGGGCCAAGCTTCATCGTAAGGCCAAAGAACGGCAATAACGCATCACACGCGATATCAACCATATTCTTGTCGCCATCAAGAACGCCAATAGAAGAGAGCTGCCCGTCTTCGCCGCGTAATTCTTTAACTTGACCAATTTGGAAATCAATACGGCCTGCATCGCGCAGGGCTTGCATTTTATTCACGCTGTCTGCGTGCGCGCGGAATTGGTCGCGGCGGTGAATAAGGGTCACGCGTTTGGCAATCGGCTCAAGCGCCATCGTCCAGTCAAGCGCAGAATCGCCGCCGCCAACAATGACGAGGTTTTTATCGCGGAAGGAATCAATTTTACGCACTGAATAAAAAACAGAGGTGCCCTCATAGGCGTCAATGCCTTGGATAGGGGGCTTTTTAGGGACGAAACTGCCGCCGCCTGCCGCGATAATGACACACGGCGCTTCAAGCACTGTGCCCATATCTGTTGTCAGACGCCATTTTCCGTCATCCGTTTTCTCAACTTTTTCGGCCATTTGGCTAAAGTGGAATTGCGGGTTAAATGGGGCAATTTGCTCCATCAGGCGGTCTGTCAGGCCTTGGCCGGTAATCTCTGGCCATGCTGGGATATCATAGATAGGCTTTTCAGGGTAAAGCTCGGCACACTGGCCGCCTGGACGGTCCAAAATGTCAACCAAATGGCATTTCATATCCAAAAGGCCAAGTTCAAAAACACAGAACAAACCACAAGGGCCTGCACCAACAATAATTGCATCTGTTTGAATGATATCGCTCATAGGGCAGGTATAATCCCGCGAAAAAGAAAGGGCAAGACCTAAATCTTAAATCGTATTCATCAACTTGTTCAGGCGTAAGATCAGGTCGTCTTCTTCAAAAGGCTTGATGATATAATCACGCGCGCCAAGGCCAAAGCTTTGGTGGATTTCGACAAGCTCCTTGCGCCCTGTCACCATCATGACAGGAATATCGCGCGTATAGTCATCTTGTTGCAACTGATGCAAAACGTCATTACCGTCCATTTCAGGCATGATCCGGTCAAGCAAAACGGCATCTGGTTGCTTTTGTTTGATCGCTTTGAGCCCGTCTTCAGGGTTTTTGTACAAGGACACTTCAAACTCGTGTTTGATCAAGATGTTCTCGATAATTCTTAACAAAACGGCATCATCATCAATTGCAATAATTTTTTTAGCAGCCATAACGGGGAATATCCTTGCCTAAAAGGTCAACGTGAACGAAGTCTAATATAAGGGGTGTCTCTTTGTAAATAATGGATAGATCATTATTACAAAAGGGTACACATGAATGCAGGCCTTATTGCTGATGCAGATTTTTGATCTTATAAATCATATTAAGGGCATCGCGGGGGCTGAGGCTGTCTGGGTCAAGATCGTCTAGAAAACGCTCTAGCTCTGATGCCTCAGGCACATTTTCTGCGCTGATGTTAAACAGGGGTAAATCATCCGCGAGCTTTTGCAGCGCATTTGATTTTTCCCCCGATTGTAAAAGATCAAGGACGCTTTTTGCGCGATTAATCACGGCCTTTGGCAATCCTGCCAATTGTCCGACATGAATGCCGTATGATCTGTCTGCAGCGCCGCTTTCGACGTGGTGCATAAAGATAATGTCGCCTTTCCATTCCTTCACGGCCATCGAATGACAGGAAAGCGCATCTAATTGCGCGGTCAGCGCAGTAAGCTCATGATAGTGCGTGGCAAAAATGCCGCGCGCGCGATTAACCTCGTGCAGATGCTCAACGCACGCCCACGCAATAGAAAGGCCATCAAAAGTTGCTGTGCCGCGCCCAATTTCATCGAGGATAACAAGGGATCGATCTGTTGCCTGATTTAAAATTGCGGCTGTTTCGACCATTTCGACCATAAAGGTTGAACGCCCGCGCGCAAGATCATCGGACGCGCCAACGCGGCTGAAGATTCGGTCGGTGATGCCGATATGGGCGCTGCTGGCGGGGACGAAAGAGCCCATCTGCGCAAGCACCGCGATGAGCGCATTTTGACGCAAATAGGTTGATTTACCCGCCATGTTTGGCCCTGTGAGGAGCCATAGGCGCTGCGCACTGCCAAGATCACAATCATTGGGAACAAAGCTTTGCCCCTCGGCCTTCAGGGAGGCTTCCACAACGGGGTGGCGGCCGCCTTCGATGGCGAACGCTTTACTGTCATCCAGTTGCGGACGGCAGTAATTATTTTCAATGGCAAGCTGCGCAAGGCCTGCGCTCATATCCAGTGAGGCAATGCTGTGCGCGCGCAGGCTGATCGCATCGGATTGCGCTGTGCAGCGGGCAAGCAGGTCATCAAACAAAGAAAGCTCAAGCGCCAAAGATTTTTCGCTGGCAATGGCGATGTCGCGCTCTAGATCAGCCAGCGCCGTCGTCGTGAAGCGCACCGCATTGGCCATTGTTTGGCGGTGGATATAAGTATCAGGATTTTGCATCAGGGCTTCGGCATGCTTGCTTGTGACCTCGATGAAATAGCCTAATACGTTATTGAATTTGATTTTAAGCGCGGAAATGCCGCTATCTTGTTGGTATTCACCTTGCAGTTTAGCAATGATTTTTTTGCTGTCATCACGCAAGGTTTTAAATTCATCCAATTTAGGGTGGTAACCTTTGGCAATAAATCCACCATCGCGCGCCAGCATCGGCGGATCTTCTTTTAAGGCGCGCGCAAGTGTATCTTGCAGGTCGGTGAGGGCAGGGTCGCTTTGGATGCAGGATAATAAACTGCCGAAGACCTCGCTGCAGCGCGGCACACTTTGTAGAAAGCCGCGCAAGGTCTCGGCAATGGCAAGGCCACTTGCAATCATTTGTAAATCACGCGGACCGCCGCGTCCCGCGCTCAGGCGGCCAAGGGCGCGCTGCATATCGGGCATGGCGCGTAAATGATCGCGCAGAGCCTCACGCAAAGGCGTTTCCTGCATTAGGCATTCAATGTAATCGAGGCGGCGTTTAATGCGCGCAATATCCGTCAGTGGTGATGACAGGCTGGCTTGCAGGGCGCGCGCACCAGCTGGCGTGACTGTTTTATCAATACATGCCAGAAGCGACCCCTTGCGCTCGCCATTCATTGTGCGTGTTAGCTCGAGCGAGCGGCGCGTCGCCGCATCAATTTGCAACGATGCCTGTGATGTGACTTTCTGCGGCGCGGCGATGTACGGCATTTTGCCGACCTGCGTGCGGGCAATGTAATCAAGCAACGCTCCACAACTGGTGATTTCTGCGCGGGATAGGTCGCCCAGCGAATCAAGTGCCTGCACATCGTAAATAGCTTCCATACGCTTGCGGGCATTGTCACTGTGAAACAGTGTTGCGCTTTGGCGTGTGATGTTCAGGGCAGGATCAAATGAAACCTCAATCTTATCAGGGACAAGAAGCTCTTGCGGGGCGACGCGCTCAAGCGCGCTATTGATATCGTCTTGGGTGAGGGGCTGGACAAAGAAACTGCCCGTCGAAAGCTCCATCCAGCTAAGCGCATAAGCGCCGCTCACCGCGCAGAGGCAGGCAATGAAATTACTTTCACGTGCGCTCAGTAAGTTATCTTCGGTAAGCGTGCCTTGTGTGACGATGCGCACAACCTCACGATTGACTAGCGCCTTTGACGCGGGGCGGCCTTCACGCTTGGCGCGTGCCTTTGCCTCGTCAGGGGTTTCAGTTTGTTCGCAGATGGCGACTTTGTGGCCTGCCTTAATCAGCTTGGCCAGGTAAGGCTCGTACGAATGAAAGGGAACGCCGCACATCGGGATTTGCTCGCCCTGCGTCTTGCCGCGCTTGGTCAGCGTAATATCCAAGACTTCGGCCGCGACCAAGGCATCATCGTGGAAAAGCTCGTAAAAATCACCCATCCGGTAAAAGAGGAGCGTGCCAGCATGGCGCGCCTTAAGCGCCATATACTGCGCCATCATCGGGGTATGGCCTTGCGCGATAAAATCATCGGCGCTAGGCAGGTCATCCTGCATATCGGCAGGTGCGTGTTTCAGTGCGGCTTGGGTCATAGGGTAATACTAGGAAATCCGCGCCTCACTGTACAAGAGGCAAGGAAGCACTGCGCCGATTTATCCCAATTCTTCTATGATGAGATCGGTAATTTTTTGCGCGACGCCGTCTTTGCTCATGCGTGGCCATTCTGTTACGCCGCGCGCTGAGATTAAGTGGACGTGATTATCCTCTGCGCCAAAAACTTGCGCGCCGCTCACATCATTGGCGCAAATATAATCGCAATTTTTCTTTTTAATTTTAGCTTGCGCATTTGCAATTAAGTCATTGGTTTCAGCTGCAAAACCAATAACGATACGCGGGCGTTTTTTGTGATTGGCAAGTGTTTTTAAAATATCTGGGTTCTCACGCAGGTTAAGGGCAGGGATCTCGCCAGAGGCTTGCTTTTTAATCTTACTGTCTGCGATGTGAACAGGTGTCCAATCTGCAACGGCCGCGCTGCAGATTGCGATGTCGGCAGGCAATGCACTTTCCGCCGCGCTTAGCATATCTTCTGCGCTTTGGATGTCGATGCGCTTTACACCATGAGGTGTCTGTAAGGCCGTAGGGCCGCTGATGAGTGTGACTGTTGCACCAGCTTGGCGCAGCGCATGGGCAATCGCATAGCCTTGCTTACCAGAAGAATGATTGCCAATAAAACGCACGGGATCAATCGGTTCGTATGTCGGGCCGGCTGTCACTAAGGCATGCTTACCATTGAGCGGTTTAGGCGCAAAAAAAAAGCGCTCAATCTCGGCGAAGAGATCTTCGGCTTCGGGCAGGCGGCCTTCACCGGTCTCGCCGCAGGCCATGTCACCGCTTGCAGGGGGCATGATGTGCATGCCGCGACGCTTGAGCGTGCTGATATTGTCCTGGACGGCAGGGTTGTTCCACATGACGGGATTCATCGCAGGGGCGATCATGATAGGGCTATCGGCGGCAAGCAAGCAGGTGCTGGCCAAATCTTGGGCAAAACCGCCCGCAAGGCGCGCAATCATATTGGCGCTGGCAGGGGCAACAACAATGGCATCAGCCTCGCGTGCAAGGCGAATATGCCCCATTTCGGTTTCGTCTTTGAGTGAGAATAAATCGGTATAAACAGGCGCCTCGCTGAGCGCTGCAACGCTAAGGGGCGTCACAAATTGTTCACCGCCTTTGGTCAAAATACAAGAAACTCGCCCTCCGGCCTTTTTAATAAGGCGTATAAGGGCGAGTGACTTATAGGCGGCGATACCGCCTGAAATTACCAGAAGAATGTTTTTATCTGTGAACATTCTTATCCAAAAATCTTAGTGCTGCATGTGCTCGTGCAGATCATCAGCAGCGTCATGCGCTGCATCAACTGCATCTTCACCAGTTTCGTGAATAGCATCTGCTGCTTCTTCAATGGCATCACCAGTTTTTTCAGCAGCATCTTCAACAGCTTCTTTTGCTTCTTCCGCAGTGTAGCTAGGTACTTCATCACCAGCTGCAGGTGCAATATCCTGAACCATATCAGCCGCTGCCGATTCTTCTGCTTCTTGGATGATTGTTTCAATCTCAGCCAAAATCTCTTCAGCTTTTTCCTCAGATGTTGTTGCAGCATCACTCATCATTTCAGATGCGCTGTCCATCATCTCGCTAGCAGGCAATGTTGATTGAAATGTTGTCTGCTCTAAAACAGGAGCTTCTTCACCAGCTGCAGGCTCAACCATCGCAACGCCGTCTGCAGGGCCTTGCATGTCCGAGTAAATAGCAATAACTGCAGCCAAACCAAGGGCGATAACAGCTGTAGAATATAGAATTGAACGCGTAAATTGACTCATTGTATGAACCTTTTCTTTTGTATTATGTATAAAAGCGTAGGGCGAAGAATGAAGGAAATTACATGCATTGTCAAATAATTTCCAATTGAGGGATGCAAAGCCTAGGGGACAATTCCTTTGTGGATGGCAACAACGCCATCGGTCAGGCGCGTTGCCTTCGCATAGGAAAAGCCTGCATCCTTCATACGTGTGCATAGGTCATTGGCTTTCGGGAACTTGCGAATGCTCTCGATCAGGTATTGATAGCTTTCCTCGTCCTGCGTGATGACTTTACCAATTTTCGGGATGAGATAGCGCGAATACACGTCATAGACTTTTGCCAGATATGGATTTTGAACCTGAGAAAACTCAAGGCAGAAAAAACGCCCACCTGGTTTCAAAACGCGCACGGCCTCGGCAAGTGCAGTATCAATGTGCGTTACGTTTCGCAGGCCAAAGGCAATCGTATACACATCAAAACTGTTATCTGGGAAGGGAAGGCTCTCTGCATTGCCGGTTGCCCATGTAAAGTCATTTAACCACCCGCGATCAATGGCGCGATCCCGCCCAACGCGCAGCATATGTTCATTCAAGTCGCAAACTGTAATGTCGGAATGCGGCGCACGTTTTTTGATGCGGAAAGAAATATCCCCCGTGCCGCCAGCTACATCTAAAAAGGCTTCACCATTTTGCGGACGAATCATTGTGATCAGGCGATCTTTCCAAAGACGGTGTACGCCGCCAGACATAAAGTCGTTCATGATGTCGTATTTATCTGCCACGGAATCAAAAACGCCGCGCACCAACATTGTTTTTTCCTCAGGAGAAACGTGTTTTTCCCCAAATTGTGTCTTTTCAGTGTTTTGCATACTGTTGCCTTTATATATTTGGTGCTAAACATAGTGCATGAAATTATTTCGCGCAATGGCAACTGTCGGGGGATTAACAGGGCTTAGCCGTATTGCAGGCTTTGTTCGTGATATCTTAACCGCATCTATATTAGGGGCGGGACCCGTTGCCGATGCTTTTTTTGTGGCGTTAAAGCTTCCTAACTTCTTTCGCCGCGTCACGGCTGAAGGCGCGTTTAGCGTATCGTTTGTGCCTGTTTATACTGAGATTGACGCGCAAAAGGGGCGCGCGCAGGCGAATGATTTTGCCTCGAACATGTTTATGTTGATGCTGGGCGCTCTATCGGCGTTTTGTTTGTTGGCCATTTGCGTTATGCCTGTGATTATTTACGGTGTCGCGCCCGGATTTCATGATGATCCTGTGCGATTTGATCTGGCGACAGAACTTGCGCGCATTACATTTCCGTATTTGCTTGCCATGTCGTTGGTGGCACTGCTTGGCGGGGTTTTGAATGCGCAGGGGCGTTTCGCGCCCTTTGCTTTCGCGCCCGTCCTTTTTAACCTGAGCTTAATCAGCGCGCTTTTGCTGGCAGATCACTTTACAAGCGCAGGTCACGCACTGGCGTGGGGCGTAGCAGGGGCGGGGGCATTGCAACTGGGCTGGTTGATGATCGCGGCCGCGCGCAGCAGCTTTAAGTGGCGATTGCGCATGCCGCATATAACGCCCGAGACGAAAAAGGTGCTGTCACTGATGGGGCCTGGGGTGATTGGCGCTGGCGTCATGCACATTAACCTGTTTGCCGATTTGATTATCGCCTCGTTCCTGCAAACGGGTGCGATTTCTTATTTATATTACGCAGACCGTCTAAACCAATTGCCGCTGGGTATTATTGGCATTGCTGTTGGGACGGCGCTATTGCCAATTTTATCAAAGGCCATTAGTGCGAAAAAAGACGATGATGTCAAAGACCTGTTTAACCGCGCGCTTGAATACTGCTTTGCGCTGGCTTTGCCCGCCGCGGCGGCGCTTGCGATGTTTGCTCCGCTGATTATTAGTACGCTGTTTGAGCGCGGCGCCTTTGATGCGCAAGATAGCATGGCCAGCGCCCAAGTCTTGCTGTGCTATGTCACAGGCTTGCCTGCATATATCGCGATTAAAGTATTCTCAACCGCGCACTGGGCGCAGCAAAATACAAAAACGCCCGTTAAAATTGCCGTGGTTGCCACGATTTTTAATATCTCGCTTAGCCTCGCGTCGATTAATGTGATTGGCGTTGCAGGGATAGCCCTTGCAACGGGACTAAGTGGTTGGCTGCAGGTGGTGATGCATTGTCATGTGCTAAAAAGCCAAGCACGCTTTGCCTTGGATGCCCGTTTCGTGAGGTCATTGGCGGGCATTGTCGCGGCAAGCGGCGTTATGCTGGCGGGGGCGTATGGCGTGAATGAGGTCATCTTCGCAGGCGCAGGCCAAATCACATCCTTGTGCGCAGTCGTGATTAGCGGCGGCGTAATTTATGCTTTATCTTTGTTTGCATTTGGCGTTATAAATCCAAGCGATATCAAACAAATACTAAAAAGGAAGGCTCAGGCGTGAGTAATAAAATCATCTTATCGGGAATGCAGCCCAGTTCACATCTTACATTAGGCAACTATTTAGGTGCGCTGAAAAACTGGGTGTCGTTGCAAGATGACCAAGACGCGCAGAGCCTGTATATGATTGCCGATCTGCACGCAGTGACGCAAAATTACGATCCTAAGGTATTGGCCAATGCGACCCGTGAAATCGCCGCAGCCTATATCGCAGGCGGCGTTGATCCCAAGCGCGCATCGATTTTTGTGCAATCCCAAATCCCCGCACATTCCGAGCTTATGTGGCTTTTATCGACAATGTCACAAATGGGTAAGCTTGAGCGCATGACACAGTTCAAAGATAAAGCCGGTAAAAATGCCGAGCGCGCAGGCCTTGGTCTGTTTGCTTATCCTGTCCTGATGGCCGCAGATATTCTGGTTTACCGTGCAACGCATGTGCCTGTTGGTGAAGACCAAAAGCAGCATCTTGAGCTAAGCCGCGAGATCGCCAGCACATTTAATACGCGCTATGACGCAGAGTTCTTCCCGCAGCCAGAGCCTGTAATTATGGGCGACGCAACCCGCGTGATGAGCCTCCAAGACGGCACAAAGAAGATGAGCAAATCTGACCCTAGCGATAAAAGCCGTATTAACCTGACCGATGATGCCGATACAATCGCGCGTAAAATCAAAAAGGCAAAAACAGACGCCGCGCCTGAATTGCCGGGTGATGTCGCAGGTCTGGAAGGCCGTCCTGAGATCAAAAATCTTTATACGATCTATGCCGCCCTAAAAGGAGTGAGCATGGACACTGTCTTTGCCGAGTTCGCAGGTAAAGGCAACGCCGCCTTAAAAGGCGCGCTGACCGAAGTCGCGGTCGAGCATCTTAGCCCAATTACGCAGCGCATGGCGGATCTGATGGCTGACCCCGCAGGCATTGATGCCATCTTGCGTGATAGCTCGGACACGGCAGCGGAAATCGCCGAGAAAACTGTGGTCAAAGCACGCGAAATTATGGGTTTTTGGGGATAGGCCAGCGCCGCGCCCGCAAAAGAATTTGGCCTTTGGCACGATTTATGCAATCCTGAAAGAGTAAGTTTTTATAGGAAACAGCAAAGGGCGCTGCCATGGCAACACCACCATCGGGTTCAAATTATCTCGTTAGCCGCATTAAAGAGGCCTTATATAACTCTGGCGGGAACAAGACAAAAGCCATGCAACAGGTCATGGCGTGGAGCGCACAAGACATGCAGCTTCTTCAGGCCTTAACCCGCGCACATCTTAGCGGCATTGTCGCATATCATGTAGACCGCGTTGCATCTGGCGGTGCAAAATCCACGGGTGGTGCAGCCAGTAAACCCTCCGCGCAGCCACAGGCACGCCCGCGCGCCGCATCACCACAACAAAAAATGGTTAACCCTGCGCAAGGCAGCCCATTTGGACAGGCAATTTTAAAGGCCGCATCCAGTACAAACGCATCTGTTTTCGGGCTAGAGAGCTATGAAGCGCCGCGCCGCGAAGATAAAACCTCGCCCCGTCATGTCGAGGCGATGAAGCATATCGCCTCATTTTCGCAGGCACCGCAAGGTAAACGCCGTTAAGATGAAGCAAGCTTTTTACGAGAAATTTGGCTGGACCGAGGTCGAGGTGCTCCCCCAAGATGGCACTGCGCGTACATATACGCGGGTTGAAAAAGGCGGCAAACATGCGCTTGTCATGGATATTCCACAAGATGAGAATACGATGCTGGAATATCTGCGCATTGGCAGTTATTTGCGCGATAATTGCGTGCGCGTTCCCGAAATCTATGAACTAGAAGCACATAACGGCTTTGCCTTGATCGAGGATTTTGGCAGTCTTCCCATGCGCATCGCCGTGCAAGAAAGCGCCAGCGCGCAAAAAGAGATCTATCAAAAGGCCTTTGTCATGCTTGAGCAGCTCAAGGCCCTGAGTGATGTGCCGCCGCTGTGCGTTTATGAAAGCAACGCTGTGCATAAAGGCCGCCGCCGCGTTATGGAGTGGTATTTGCCTGCCGCGCAAAAACGCACGATTGGCGCGGATTTGGTGGATGAATATCTGGCTATTTGGGATGGCATTGAAAAAACACTGCCGCCTTATAAGCGCGGCTTTGTTCACGGTGATTATCACGTTGATAATATTATGGTTTTATCAGACGGATCGCTCGGCCTGATTGATTTCCAAGATGCCATGTTTGGCAGTCCGCTTTATGACCTTGGCAATTTGCTTGAGGATATGCGCGCAGATGTTCCCGCCGATATACAAAAAATTGCGGTTGATAAACTGACCGAGGACGAGCGCGCGTGGATGCGCATCCTCACAACGCAGTTCCATTGCCGTTTGCTAGGGCAATGTTTGTTGTGGCCTATTCGCCAAAATAAACCGCAATATATGCGATTTTTACCGCGGCTTGAGGCCTATGTGCGTGATGCCTTGGCGCGGGATCCGCTTTTGTTGCCGTTAAAACAGTTCTTTGACGATTTAGGGCTTGATTTCACGCTCTCTAACGACTTGAATATTGATGAAGTGAAGGGCTTCATCAGTGACGAAGCCTTTTAAGATTAATCATTATTTTTAAAAAGGGTGTCTATCCATGTCGTTTGTCGCAGACCGTCTAAGCCGTATTAAACCATCTCCTACGATTGCTGTTACAACCAAGGCCGCAGAATTGCGCGCTGCGGGGCGTGATGTGATTGGCCTTGGCGCGGGGGAGCCTGATTTTGATACGCCTGATTTTATCAAAAACGCCGCGAAAAAGGCGATGGACGAAGGCAAAACAAAATACACTCCTGTTGATGGCACGCCAGAGCTTAAAGACGCGATCATTGCCAAGTTTAAACGTGACAATGATCTTGATTATGCGCGCGACCAAATTACCGTTGGAACAGGCGGCAAGCAGGTCTTGTATAACGCATTGATGGCCTCTGTGAACCCAGGCGATGAAGTTATTATTCCTGCGCCATACTGGGTGTCTTACCCTGATATGGTTCTTTTGGCCGAAGGTACGCCAGTGATCGTGCCGTGCACGGCTGAAAACAATTTCCGCATGTCTGCCGCAGATCTTGAGGCCGCAATCACGCCGAAAACAAAATGGCTCATTTTTAACTCGCCTTCAAACCCAACTGGCGCGGGCTATACCAAAGATGAGATTAAGGCGCTGACGGATGTGCTGCTCAAACATCCGCACGTTAACGTGATGACCGATGATATGTACGAGCACCTGTTATATGATGGCGGTGTCTATGCAACGCCTGCACAGGTGGAGCCAAAGCTTTATGATCGTACATTGACGATTAATGGCGTGTCTAAGTCTTATTCGATGACAGGCTGGCGCATTGGTTATGCTGGCGGCCCGAAAGAGCTCATTAAGGCGATGGCGAAAATCCAGTCACAAAGCACAAGTAACCCATGCTCGATCTCTCAGGCGGCCGCGCACGAAGCGCTTAGCGGCGATCAATCCTTCCTGAAAGAATGGGTTGCAGCCTTCCAAGAGCGCCGCGACCTTGTCGTGTCGATGCTCAATGAGGCAGAAGGACTTGAGTGCATTAAACCTGAAGGCGCATTTTATGTATATCCGTCATGCGCAGGGTGTCTTGGTAAAGCAACGCCAGAAGGTAATGTGATCCAAAACGATCAAGATTTTGTGACATATCTGCTGGAGGCCGAGGGCGTAGCCGCCGTGCATGGCGAAGCATTTGGCTTATCGCCGCATTTTCGCGTATCTTATGCGACCAGTCTTGATGTCCTCAAAGAAGCATGTACCCGCATTCAGCGCGCATGTGCGGCGCTAAAATAAAGGCGTAGCCGCGTCTTTTATTTGCTGAAAAATGAAAGCCAGCCGCGATTGTCTTTTGCTTTCGCGGCTTTTTCTTGGGTGTTGGCCTCGTAATTGGCCGCAAGAATATCACACAGCGCATCAAGGCGGTCTTTTTGCTCTTCAATCATAGCTTTGGCAAAGCGCTTCATTGCGGCGATATTCTCTGGCGTCGCGTCATCAATCTGGCGTGAAGGCTTGTGCGCAGGGTCACATGAAATCAATGACTTATTAAAGATATAAAGATCATCGCCTAGCGTGTCGTTAAAGCTCTCAATCAGGGCTGATTCTGGCGCATGGAATAGAATGTTAATCAGCGGTAAGTCGTTGGCAGGGTCAACGACGCCAATATTGCCGTAACTATTCCAGTCATCTTTACTGATCGAGGGGAGGGTATAACCTGTGCCAAGCAAGATCATGATTGTGCGCTCGTCATCATCCAAATGCTGACGCACTGCGCCATGATAATTCACGCATGGGTTATCAAATAAACTGCCATCAATGCCGCTTACGGGCTTGCTGTCCATATCAAAGTGATGGCAGGGGAAATATGTTGGCGCTGCGGTGCTGCCCATTACTGCATCATACAGCGATACCGTCGGTGCAGGCTTTGCATTGAGCATAGGCGCCTTGATATGCTTCATCCAAACGGCATGCCCGCCCTCGGTTAAAAAGTTATTCTTCGTATGCACTGGCGCATTCTCATCTTCGCCGTCTTCTAAAACGGGGTCGAGCGCCGCGCCATCAATGTTATATGTCGAAATAATGAGGCTTTTTAAGGAATCTTGCAGGCGCGTTTCCCCATAAAGCAGTTTCAGGCAGCGTGAAAGCTCCGCCGGAGAGTAGTGACCAAGGCGCATAATATTGCGCAATTTACTGATGCGCATTGTGCGGTTGTTAAAATCATGGATCAGCGCGCGAAAGTCACGAAAGCTATCCGTTGGGAAGATATGCTTGCCTTCGCGCTCGTAAAATTTAATGAGGTGACGCGCACGATATTTCGGACGGCCAGGGCGGTGCGGGTGCGGAACGTTAAGCGCCGCGTTGAGGATCGATCCTGTTGAGGGGCCGCAAAAAACATCCACCAGATCAGCCATGCGCAGGCCTGTGCGCTCTTCCATATAATTCATAAGCGAGGCAGGGATGATGCCGCGCATTCCGCCACCATAACTGAACAGAACGACTTTTGTTTTTGATGTCATTTAGATTTATAGATTATTTTCAGATACATACAGTTATATCATAACCGAAAAGCGCATCACATTAAAGCAAATAGCATGCTGCTTGGCAGCAAGGAGCTTTGGAAAATTAGAAAAAGCGCATAAAAAGTGCACTCAAGTATCTTTTTAAGTGATTTTGCGATTTTTTCGCAATTTTATAATAAAAAGTATGGAAAACGGTTTTGAACTGTGTCATAACTATTTTCGGTTATACATATTTTCTTTGTATAACGCCCAGCAAAAAAATAAAAAAAAGCGAGCCATAAAGGCTCGCGAAGTTTGAACAGGGAGGTTTCACGTCTATGACGTGGGGCCTTTTTTGCAAAACGCCCAGTTTCTCGAGTTGAGTAACTGGGCAGATATATAAGCGCTTTAATGGGTGTTGTCTATATCAAATAGAAAAAAATGTAAAATTTATACACTTATTCACAAGGCCTCAAAAAATGAGGCCTTTTTGTATGGCTATTCGCCATCTTGCGCGGCAAGGAAACGGTCAGCTTCTAAGGCTGCCATGCACCCCATGCCAGCCGCAGTAATGGCCTGACGATATGTGTGGTCTGCAACATCACCAGCGCCGTAAATGCCGTCTATCGACGTTTTAGTGCTGTCGGCGGCAGTGATCAGATAACCGGACTCGTCCATGTCGAGCTTGCCTTTAAACAGCTCTGTCGCTGGGTCGTGACCAATCGCTACGAAGAAGCCTTGAACGTCGATGTTTTGGGTGCTGTCATCTTTTGTGCTTTTTAGGCGCAGACCTGTAACGCCTGTATCATCACCAAGGATTTCATCAACTTCGTGATCCCAAATGACGGATACTTTGTCGCTGGCGAATAAGCGGTCTTGCATAATCTTTTCTGCGCGCAAACTATCGCGGCGGTGAATCAGCGTGACCTTGCTACAGAAATTTGTAAGGAAAAGCGCTTCTTCAACGGCGCTGTTGCCGCCGCCAACAATGGCAACTTCTTGGTTTTTAAAGAAGAAACCATCACATGTCGCGCATGCAGATACGCCGCGTCCTTGGAAGGTTTGCTCTGATTCGATGCCGAGCCAGCGTGCTTTTGCGCCAGTGGCAATAATCAACGTATCACCAGTATAAACTTCGCCGCTTTGGCCGGTGGCCTTGAAAGGGCGCTGCGTGGTGTCAACGTCAACGATATAATCACTGATCATCTCTGTGCCGACATTTTCGGCCTGAGCGCGCATTTGATCAACCAGCCACGGGCCTTCGATCTTTTCTGCAAAACCAGGATAGTTTTCAACCTCGGTCGTGATCATTAACTGACCACCAGGCTCATAGCCTGTAACAAGAATAGGATTAAGGTTCGCGCGCGCCGCGTAGATTGCCGCTGTATAACCTGCGGGGCCAGAACCGATAATTAAGACTTTTGTGTGTGTGTTTGTATTGCTCATGAAATCCTATATAGGGCGAAGTTATCGGCTTGTAAAGGCGTCTTCGATTGCTCTGGCGGCCTTGTCCGCATCATTTAACGGTTCGTAGGTCCAGCTTTCGATTTTGCCGTCGAAAATGCGCACTGCGCCGCGATTGATCAGGCGGCTTAGCATCGCGTCCATGCGCTTGCCGCCGCCCTCCAGCGGGATAGCATAAACGGGCTTGCCTGTGGTTGCCGCCTCGGACAGCATGGACGCGCTATCGTTCGTCACCATAATGATGTCCGCCAGTGCCAGCATCGCAAAATAGGGGTTTTCGCCCTGATGATCCCAAAAATAGACATTGTGATGGCCGCTCAGATGGTGGCGCAGCATCTCTTCGTTCTCGGCGCCAGTGCGGCGTGACGTCGTAATCATCAGCGACTGCGTTAGCGCCGCCAAATGCGTGCAAAGCTTTTCAACAATAAAAGAAGTCAGGCGGTGAGCTTTACTATTGCCGCCAATTAAAACTGCAATGCGAGGGGAGGGCATATCACGCAGGGCGGCAAAGCTGTTTGCGGCCTGCGTAATCTTATCAGATGTAATACGGTTCGGCGCAGCAGTGGTTTTTACAACGTTATCGCCTGTGACAGGGTCGTGTTCTGGCGCGATAACCAGATCAAATTCTTTTGGACTGATTCGCGGGTCTTGAATAAAAACCGTAAAGGTCTTGCCGTGGCTTTGTTTTTTGATATAGCGCGCCGCTGCAATGCTTTTTCGGCCGCTGACAATCAGTAAATCTGGCCATCCTGACGTAGGTAGGCGCGGTGAAAACGTGAAGGCTTGCTCAAAACTCAGCCAAGGGCTTAGGCTTTTCCATGGCTGCGTGAGTGTTACGCGCAATATTTTTGCTGAAACCCCCAGGGATTCCGCCACGCCGAGGCATTGGTTTTCTGTGCCTGCCATGCCTTCGGTAATGATCCAGCATGAAATATTTTTCAGTTTTTGCATGAAAGTCCTTGCATGTTTGCTCGCGCAACTTTATATCAAGCCTCAGCCTTGTTTTGAAGATTTATTTGAAGTTGAGGACATAATACTATTAGAAGGTGAAATAATGAGAAGAGCTAAACTTGATAAAATCGACCGTAAAATCCTGAAATGTCTACAAGAAGACGGCCGTATGAGCAACGTAAATCTAGCAAAAGAAGCTGGAATTTCTGCTCCGCCATGTTTGCGCCGCGTGCGCTCGCTTGAGGATAATGGCTTTATCAAGGGCTATAACGCACAAATTGATGCGCCTTCTATGGGCTATACGGTTACAATTTTCGCGCTTGTGACGCTGAAAGGTCAATCGGCAACCGATAAAGAAGAATTCGAAAACTACATTAACGGCCTTGACGAAGTGCGCGAATGTCACTCGATCGCAGGTGATCTGGATTACCTAATGAAGGTCGTTGCCCATGACTGGACAGATTATCAGCGCATCTTGAAAGATGAGCTGACAAGCGCGCCTCACGTACAATCGGTGAAGTCATGCCTGTCGATGAGCTCATCTAAAATGGAAGCCGGCGTTCCTATCGAATAAAATTACCAAGTGCCTGTATTTGGCATAGATGCCCATGGCTCGGCCGCGGGCAGGGCGTCGCCGCGCTGTAATAGTTCAATCGAGATGCCATCAGGCGACTTGATAAAGGCCATATATCCATCGCGCGGTGGGCGGTTGATGGTGACGCCATTGTCTTGTAGTCGCGCGCAGGTTTCATAAATATTATCGACGCGGTAGGCAAGGTGCCCAAAATTGCGGCCGCCAGTGTAAACCTCAGGCTCTTCGCCTTCTACGGGCCAGTTGTAAGTAAGCTCTAATAGCGGGGTTTGCGTGTCTTTGCCGCGCTGCTCGTCTTGATCCGCTGCCAAAAAGATAAGCGTAAAACGGCCTTGTTCGTTTTCCATGCGGCGCGTTTCGACCATGCCCATTTTATTGCAGTAAAAATCAAGAGATTCGTCAATGTCGCGGACGCGAACCATAGTGTGAAGATATTCCAACTGTCTGTCCTTTTTATTAAAAGTGAAAAGATTTACCTTTAATGTAGTGTAGTCAGAGAGTTTTTAAACCCAGTAAGTTTGCTTAATTCATAGGAATTTCGCGCGCGTAGTTTTGAAGCGTTGAAAGGTTTGGGTCCGTGTCAAAAGTATCGCTTAAAAACAGTGAAAGCATATATAGTGTGCGTTCACTATCATCCATGCGGCAAATTTTACCGTATAAATCGGGGTTACTTTTAAGGAGTTCGCGCCTGTCATGGGTATCAGATGTGTCGTAGCGGCTGTATGGGCTGCGCAGGTACGCAGTAATAAGATCTTGCTTGTGTACACCGCTTGCCGCCGATGTCGCATCAAGCACGCATTTTATAGCAACTCTGTAATCGTCATCTTTTCCTTGGTCAGGTTTGACATGAGTAAAGCACTCTAAAGCTTTGGTATTAAAGTTTAATTTTATTTGCGTGCAAATGTTTTTAAGGATTCTCATAAGTGTCTCCAAGCGATTGTTTAGAGGTAATCGTTTAACATAACCACAGAAAATGCGCAAGAAAAATCAGTCTGCGTCGTTTATACATAATGTGAATGCAAAAATACTTTACTGAAACGAAACGCTTAGGATCTCGTAGAAGGTTTTTCCTTTGGGGGTGTTTACCTCAACGGAGTCACCTTCAGACTTGCCAATCAATGCGCGCGCGATTGGGGCGCTGATAGAAATGCGTCCCTCATCAGAATTTGCGTCATAATCACCAACAATCTGGAATGAGCGCTCTTCGTCAGTGTCCTCGTCAACGATCGTCACTGTCGCGCCAAATTTAACCGTATTACCGCTCAGGGTTGTTGGGTCAATAACTTGCGCGCGTGATACCACGGCCTCAAGTTCTTCAATGCGACCTTCGATAAAGCTTTGTTGTTCTCGGGCGGCGTGATATTCCGCGTTTTCAGAAAGGTCACCATGCGCACGCGCCTCGGCGATGGCTTCGATTACGGCAGGGCGCTGTACCTTCTTGAGGTTTTCTAATTCTGCGCTGAGGGCTTCATAGCCTTTCTTAGTCATTGGAAATTGATCCATAACTGTAACCTTTCTAAAGTCGTGTTTTATAAAAACAAATCCCGCCAAAAAGCGGCGGGAATTGCTGTATCCTAAGAAAAATGACGCCAGTCGTCAAATGATTTATGCGGCCTGTGAACGGCTTTGTTCTTCAGGCAAGTAATCTTGCAGGCGTTTGACCTCGATCTCGCGGCCCTTGATTGCCTTGATCGCCTTCACTGTTGCGGTTGCCGCTGTCAGCAAAGTGTAATAAGGGATCTTGTTCATCAAGGCCATGCGTCGGATCGAATTTGAATCCGCTGTGGCTTGTGCGCTCTTGGTCGTTGTGTTGATGACCATGGCAATATCCCCGTTGATCATCGCATCCAAGATGTGCGGCTGGCCTTCAAGAACCTTGTTTACGCGCGTTGCGTTCACGCCGTTTTCTTGCAGGTGTTTGTGCGTGCCGCCAGTAGCAACAAGCTCAAATCCTAGGCTTTCAAGGTCTTTGGCAATGGGAACAAGGCCTTCTTTATCAACATTTTTAACCGATAAGAAAACCTTACCTGATTTTGGCAGGCGGCTTCCTGCGGCAAGCTGCGATTTCGCAAGCGCATGGGCAAGATCTTTATCAAGGCCCATAACTTCACCTGTGGACTTCATCTCAGGGCCGAGCAGGGGCTCGACACCAGGGAAGCGGTTGAACGGGAAGACAGGCGCCTTAACCGCCCAGTGATCAGGTTTCATGCCGTAAAGAATGTCTTTGAAATCATTCAGTTTCTCGCCAGCCATAATGCGCGCAGCAATCTTCGCAACAGGAACGCCTGTTGCCTTAGCAACGAATGGCGCTGTGCGTGATGCACGCGGGTTAACCTCGATGATGAAGACTTCAAATTCGCCTGTTTCTGGGTTCTTACGCGCCGCGAACTGTACGTTCATCAGGCCTTTAACGTTCAAGGCCTTGGCAAGGACAATCGCTTGGCGCTCCATTTCGTCAACGGTGGCTTGTGGCAATGAGTGCGGCGGCAAGACGCAGGCACTGTCGCCCGAGTGAATGCCCGCTTCTTCGATATGCTCCATGATGCCGGCAACGTAAACATCTTCACCATCACATAGCGTATCCACATCAACCTCAATCGCGCTTTTCAAATAGCGATCAAGCAAGACAGGGTTATCACCAGACACCAAAACCGCTGTGTCGATATAGCGTTTAAGCTCTTCCATGTTGTGGACGATTTCCATGCCTTGTCCGCCCAAAACATAAGATGGGCGAATAACCAACGGGAAGCCAATGTTTTCGGCCTTGGCAACGGCATCTTCGGCCGAGCGTGCAAGGTCGTTTGGTGGCTGGCGCAAGTTCAAGTCTTGCAAAAGCTTTTGGAAGCGTTCGCGGTCTTCGGCCAAATCAATCGCATCAGGTGATGTGCCTAGGATAGGAATGCCTGCCTTTAGCAGTGCATGTGAAAGCTTAAGGGGCGTCTGTCCGCCCAACTGAACGATGACGCCTTTGACTTTTCCGCTGGCTTGTTCCGCGCGGATAAGCTCAACCACGTCTTCTTCTGTTAAAGGTTCAAAGTACAGACGGTCTGATGTGTCATAGTCTGTTGAAACTGTTTCAGGGTTACAGTTCACCATGACTGTTTCATAACCCGCCTCGCGCAGCGCAAAGGAGGCATGAACGCAGCAATAGTCAAATTCAATGCCCTGACCAATGCGGTTCGGACCACCGCCAAGAATGATGACCTTTTCTTTGTCAGAAGGGTCAATCTCGCTTTCGGCTGGTTCAAGACCATTACCCTCATAGCAACTATACATGTACGGCGTGCCAGATGGGATTTCGGCGGCGCATGTGTCAACGCGCTTGTAAACAGGGTGTACGTTTGCGCTTTGGCGGCTTGCGCGCACTGCGTCTTCGCTTTGACCTGTGATGCCAGCAAGCTGCGCGTCAGAGAAGCCAAGCTTTTTAAGCGCTGTCCAGTCTTGCGCGTCTGTCGGGAGGCCATTGTCTTGTACGTTCTTTTCTGCGGCAATAATATTGGCCATGCGCTCAAGGAACCAAGGGTCAATTTTCGTGGCGCTATGGATTTCCTCTTGGGTCAAGCCAAGGCGCAATGCCTGACCAACGTAAAGCAAGCGCTCTGGCGTTGGTGTGATTAATACAGAGCGTACAGCGTCACGGACAACGTCCATGTTGTCTGTCTGCGTGCCTTTGATCTCGACTGGGCTTAGGCCGTCAAAGCCTTTTTCCAAGGAACGTAGTGCCTTTTGAAGGCTTTCTTCAAAGCTGCGGCCAATGGCCATAGCTTCACCAACAGATTTCATCGCCGTGTTAAGTGTATTTTTCGTGCCAGTGAATTTCTCGAACGCGAAGCGCGGAATTTTTGTGACAACGTAATCGATTGTCGGCTCGAAGCTTGCAGGCGTACGTCCGCCTGTAATGTCGTTGCCAAGCTCATCCAGTGTGTAGCCTACCGCGAGCTTCGCGGCGATCTTGGCAATAGGGAAGCCTGTTGCCTTGGACGCCAGCGCGGAAGAGCGGCTCACGCGCGGATTCATCTCGATCACGATCATACGGCCGTTTTCTGGGTTCACGGCGAACTGTACGTTTGACCCGCCTGTTTCAACGCCAATGCCGCGAAGAACCGCTAGGGATGCATTGCGCATGATCTGGTATTCTTTATCAGTCAGGGTCAGGGCAGGTGCAACCGTAATCGAGTCACCTGTGTGAACTCCCATAGGGTCAATATTTTCAATCGCACAGATAATGATGCAGTTGTCATTCTTATCGCGGACAACTTCCATTTCATATTCTTTCCATCCAAGCATCGATTCTTCGATCAAGACCTCAGTCGTCGGAGAAGCCTCAAGACCTTCGCCAACGATTTGTTCGTACTCGGAACGGTTATAGGCAATGCCGCCGCCTGTGCCGCCCAGTGTGAATGATGGGCGAATAATTGCAGGCAAACCAATTGTATTGAGCGCTTCGCGCGCTTCATCCATAGAATGCACAACGGCGCTGCGCGCTGATTCAAGGCCAAGCTCATCCATACATTCTTTGAATTTTTGGCGGTCTTCCGCTTTTTCAATGGCTTCTTGGTCCGCGCCGATTAGCTCAATGCCAAGGCGCTCAAGCGTGCCGTCTTCTGCAAGGGCAAGCGCCGTATTCAGCGCCGTTTGCCCGCCCATAGTTGGAAGCAACGCGTCAGGCTTTTCTTTTTCAAGGATCTTAGCAACAACCTTTGGCGTAATGGGCTCGATATACGTGGCGTCTGCCATCGAGGGGTCCGTCATGATGGTCGCCGGGTTCGAGTTAATCAGAACAATGCGGTATCCTTCCTCGCGCAGGGCCTTACAGGCCTGTGTGCCGGAATAGTCAAATTCGCAGGCTTGGCCAATAATAATCGGGCCAGCGCCAATGATCG
>Ga0256829_1000276_pt1 | contig 58325 bp, 53 predicted proteins | sample 131447metaG_FD_185979 | JGI IMG/M metagenome (GOLD analysis project Ga0256829, IMG submission 185979) | Hydrothermal vent microbial communities from Lau Basin, Pacific Ocean - 131-447 | ecosystem: Environmental > Aquatic > Marine > Hydrothermal vents | place: Pacific Ocean: Lau Basin | collected...
GCATCGGCGGTGAGGTCGCGCGTATATTTTTTGAGCGCCTCATAGCCTTCTTCCGCATTCGCGCTGTCAGCCGTGCGGCCTTGGCGCAATTGCGCAACCGCGGCCTCGAGCAGGCTTGGGGTCACCCCAGATTGCGCGAGTGCTTCAGCGGCTTTGTTCTTTTTCAAACCCGCTAACGCAATCAGCAGGCGTTCGACCGTGATAAAGCTATCGCCAGCTTTTTTGGCGCCTGCTTCGGCGTCGGCGAACAGTTTTGCGGTGCTTTGATCGAGCCGCAATCCGCCCTGCCCGCCGCTGACTTTCGGCACGGCGCGTAAAGCCTCGTCGAGGGCTTGAACGACGCGTTCGGGCTGGCCGCCCGCCGCGCGGATCAGGTTCACCGCGAGCTGGTCGCGGTCTTCGAGCATGGCTTTCAGAATATGCTCGGGCAGAAACAGTTGATTTGAATTGGCGAGCGCTGCGGTTTGGGCCGCTTGAAGGACGCTCTGCGCCCGCTCAGTATAAGTCTCAAAGTTCATATTACATCCCCTTTCAAAGGCAGATTAGGGCCCGCCAAACTGTGTTGCGCGGACGAGGGTTTCGTCGGGGTCCCGCTCAGCAGCAACCCGTTCGGATCTCATGTGGGAATGCAAAAACGGGTTCGCAAGCGCTAAACCTGCGAACCCGCACAAGAAGCGTGTTTTGGCGTTCTTACGTCGCCGGAATGAGCCCGGCTTTCTCTGGGTCACCGACCATTTTGGTCAGCGTTTTGCGCAGCTTGTTCAGCGCCTGGTGCTCAATCTGGCGGACGCGTTCTTTTGAGATGCCGAGGCGTTTGCCGAGCACTTCCAGGGTCACGCTATCATCGGTCAGACGGCGCTCTGAAATGATCAGCGTTTCGCGCTCATTCAGAACTTGCAGCGCTTCAGCAATCCACTCTTTGCGCTTGGCATTGTCGCGCTCTTCCATGACCTGCTGATCCGGCGTGGCGCTTTCATCTGGGAGGATATCTTGCCATTGCGCATCGCCATCAACGGCCAGCGGCGCATTCAAGGAGCGATCCGATGCGGAGAGGCGGGAGGCCATATTCTCAACGTCTCGCTCTGGCACGCCAAGGTGTTCAGACACCCATTTTTTATTCTCGGCGGTCATGACCGCATCGCCCGTATCATCAATTTTGGCGCGCAGACGGCGAAGATTGAAGAACAGAGATTTCTGGGCTGCGGTTGTGCCGGTCCGGACAATCGACCAATTGCGCAGGACATAGTCTTGAATGGAGGAACGTATCCACCAGGCCGCGTAGGTCGAGAAGCGAACCTCACGAGACGGCTCAAATCGCGCGGCTGCTTGCATCAGGCCGACATTGCCCTCTTGGACTAAATCGGCGAGCGGCAAGCCGTAATGGCGAAACTTTGAGGCCATGGAGATGACGAGCCGCATATAGGCCGTGGTCAATTCATGCAGGGCGCGTTCGTCTTCATGATCGCGCCATCGCCGCGCAAGATTAAGTTCATGCTCAGCCTCAAGCATGGGCGCTTTCATCGCTTTGCGAACAAAGCTGCGATCTGGATTTCCACCGGCTTGACTTGTCGTCGTCATATCACCTCCCAAACCCGTTAAGGGTGTGTTCATAGAGGTTTACGAGAGCTTTCCGCGAGTGGATCAAAAAAATTCTTGAAAAATTTCCGCGCGCGCTAAAAGCGGTGGAGATGGCGCGGTTTAGAGGTCTTTGATGGATCTGACCGTGAGCACACCGCATAGCGGAATTTGAGTGCGGCGGAGGGGCGAAAGATAAGCTCAGTAAGACGCTGGCTGAAAGTTATTATTGCCATTTGCCGCGTGGAAAACACCGCCATATGATGGGGAAATGGAGACCAGCGCAGCCGATATTATCGAGCAACTGAGAGCGAAAAGCAGCAAAGATCCTTTCGACGTTGCCGAAAAACGAATGGTTCCAGCGGAGACGGTCATTGGAGTATCGACGCGTGACATTCGCGCGCTCGCAAAGATGATTGCGAAAGATCGCTCGCTTGCCGAGGAATTATGGTCCTCACCATTTATCGAAGCCAAGGCCGTAGCGATTTTATTAGTACCGCCCAAACTCGTCGACAAAACCCTCATCGAGACTTGGGTGTCCGAACTCAATGACTGGAGCACTTGCGATCTGTTCGTCAAAGCCATTATGGCGGGTCGAGCAGATGCATTGGCTTGGGGCGTGAAATGGGCTTCTAATGCCCGTCTCTACACCAAACGCGCAGGCCTCGCTTTAATAGCCAACTATTGTATGCGCGCGGAGACGTTCTCCGATGAGGCTACAGCATCGATTGTCTCCGTCATCCGGCAATCGGCACTGGATGATAGAGATCATGTTCGACAGGCATCATGTTGGGCCCTTAGAGAGTTCGGAAAGAGCAACACCGATAGCCACGAACAAGCTTGTATTCTGGCTTTGGAGCTTATCGATAGCGATCATGCAGAGATGGCTTGGGTCGGCAGATGCGCTTACCGGGAACTCGAAGACTTAATCAAAGTGCCGGAGCGGAGGCGGTTGATCTCTCGCAAATCCAAAACAGGCAGAAAGTACGCTGACTAGCGTGTTTTGGGCGGCTTTCACGCGCCCCATCTCAACTGCCCAACTCACGAACAAACCCTCCCGAAAAGCAAAAAGCCCCGCCGAATTGGCAGGGCTTTTCTTTAAGTCTTTTCGCCGTCTTCCGGCTCGCCCTTTCAGGCGGCTTTCTTTTTCTTGGCGAGAGATTCTGCCAGACGGTCCATGGCGGTTGTGTGGTCGATGCTTTCAACGGCAGCGAGCTCACGGGCCATGCGGTCAAGGGCGCTCTCATAGAGTTGGCGCTCTGAATAAGATTGCTCTGGCTGGTCTTCCATACGGTGCAGGTCGCGAACGACTTCAGCAATGGAGATCAAGTCACCAGAATTGATCTTCGCTTCATACTCTTGAGCACGGCGAGACCACATGGTGCGTTTAATCCGCGCCTTGCCGCCAAGTGTTTTAAGGGCATCGTCGACCAGTTTTGAACCTGCCAGCGCACGCATTCCAGACGCAATCGCACGATTGGTCGGCACGCGCAGGATCATTTTGTCCTGGTCAAACGAGACAACATAGACTTCCAGGGTCATGCCAGCGACTTGCTGTTGCTCAATCGCGGTGACAGTGCCAACGCCGTGAGCTGGGTACACAATTTTCTGACCTGCTTCGAAATCCAATTTCGTTGCCGCATCTGCTGTAGCCATATGGAGAGCCTTTTCTTCTACGCAAACGAGCCACGTTGCCGGCGAGAGTTCTCGTCAAATGCCGACTTAAGCATGGCTCGGATATGGTGTTATGAACAAATCGTATATCACAAATAGTTCGTATTCTCAATAGGCGCGCTCAATTCTCATTTAGGACTCAGGGTTTACCGCTGATTCACTATGTTGCGGGCAACTCGACCGTGAACCGCGCGCCGCCATCTGGACGGTTTTCGGCAATTACTGTTCCCATATGGCTGGCAATAATCTGCGCGACGATCGACAGGCCGAGCCCGGAATTATTGCCAAACGCAGCGCCTTCGGGGCGGTCGGTGTAGAAACGCTCGAAAATCTTCTCGAGCTTATCGGCGGGAATGCCTGGCCCATTGTCTTCGACCAGAATACGCGCCGTCGTTTGCGGCCCCTGACGTCCTTGCTTCAGGGTGACGGTCACGGTTTCGCCTTCCGGGGAGAAGGAGCGGGCATTATCGACAAGGTTGCGCAGAACCTGGCCGAGGGGGCCCTCACGTCCACGGACCGTCAGCCCCGCATCCATCGTTCCATCTTCAAATGTGACTTTGACATCGCGTTGATGCTCAAGGCCTTCATAAGTGCGGACGACTTCGCGAATGAAGCGCGAAATATCCAGCCGTTCGGTCGGGATACGCGTATATTCCGCCTCAAGGCGCGAGGCATTGGAAATATCGGTGATCAGGCGATCGAGCCGTTGCACATCCTGCGCGATGACTTTGCGCAATTTTTCAAGCGCCAACGGATCGTCCTGAACCATTTCAGCGGTTTCAACGGCTGAGCGGATTGAGGTCAGCGGGTTTTTAAGCTCATGCGCCACATCGGCGGCAAAGGATTCATTGGCGGTGATCCGCTCGAACAGCGCCTCGGTCATGGCCTCGATAGACTGGGCCAGATGTCCGATTTCATCGTGCCGTTTGGAGATCCGCTCCAGGTTGAGCTTATTGCTCGAGCCCCCGCGGATCTTGTCAGCTTCACTTGCGAGTTTTCGCAGCGGGTTCGCAATCCCGACGGTCAGAAGCGCCGAGGTGATCAGAGCCACCAGGATGGCCACCGCAATGAAGGGCACCAGTGCCGCGCGTTCGGCTCGGATGATGGAATCGATATCATTGGATTCGAGTGTGAACACGCCGACGACGGCTGAAACGTGCTGGATTGGCAGAGAGACCGAGATGATCCGCTGTCCGCGGTCATTGAAACGCTGGCTGGCGGCTTCATTGCCGATAATCGCCTCAGCAAACTCTTCTTCGAAGGTCAGCGTGCGGACCGCATCCTCGCCCTCAGATGGCCGGAACGATCCCAGCAGAGACACCGCCCATTCAGACAGGCCTTTGCTCCAAACCGTGAGGCGATCTGGATCTTGTAGCGGGGGCAAGTTCTCAACGATGACACGGTCAGACAGGAAATAGCTGTCCCCGACCAGAACGCCATCGGTGCTGTAAATCTTGCCGCGCATGGTTTGCGGCAGGGATAGAGACGCGATCGCATCCTTGGCGAGCGTGTCATCCAGAATTGGCTGTGGCTCACCATAGGCCGCTTCTTCGCCGATCAGGTCAGCCAGAACTTGCGCCTGGCCAACCAGATCTTGCTTTTTGGAAACGACGAAACTGGCCCGCATTTCATTCAAAACCATCGCCCCGATGATCAGAATGATCAGCCCTGCCAGGTTTGACGCGAAGATGAGGCGTGCGATCCGAGAGCCGAGCAAACGCCCGCCCCAGGCTCTAATGCTTCTTCTGTTTCGCGCCGCAGCCATGTGTCAGTCTCGTCTCCCGAACCTGAACCTTAGCCGTCTGCAGCAACTTTCATAGAGACAATGGAATCTGGCTCACGTGGCGGCTCACCTTTGGCGAGCTGATCGATGACATCCATGCCTTCGGTCACTTGTCCCCAAACGGTGTACTGATTGTCGAGGAAGCGGGCATCGTCAAAACAGATGAAGAATTGGCTATTCGCGCTGTGCGGCTGGTTGGTGCGGGCCATAGAGCAGATACCACGCACATGCGGCTCAGCATTGAACTCAGCCTGCAGGTTCGGCTTGTCAGAGCCGCCCATGCCGGTGCCATTCGGGCAGCCAACCTGCGCCATGAAACCATCGATCACGCGGTGGAAGATAATGCCATCATAGAAACCTTCCCGCGCCAGTTCGCGGATCCGGTCGCAATGACCTGGGGCAAGGTCTGGGCGCAGTTCGATTTTGACGCTGCCCTTAGAGGTTTCCATCAGGATTGTGTTTTCGGCATCAGCCATAGCAAGAAGCTCCTATAAACGGTTTCCAAACCGCATAAGCGCTTCGTGTGTCAGATAAAAGGCCCGATCAGCGGTTGTTGCCAGCGATATCGTAGAACAGGGAGAAATCGATCGGCAGTGCGTCGCGAATATACTGGCGCACAAACAGGTTTTGATCCGCGATTGGCTTTCGGGTCACAAAGACCACGTCAAACCGGCGGAGCGGTGACCAATCGGCCAGGCTTGGATCGTACACCCCGGCTTTCAGATCAAATACGGCGGACTTTAGCTCGCCGCCCGGCATGCGCCGCATCAGAACAACCGTGCGCGCGCTTCCGGTTTCAGTCACACCGCCCGCCATGATGATGGCTTGCAGAGGATCGATCTGTCCGGGCATGTCGAACATGCCAGGCGCGGCGACGTCACCCCCGACAAAGATCCGTTGGGACGGCGTCCCGGTCAGCAAGACATCGACATCTGGATCGTTGAGCTCTGTTGCCATCGCGGTTTGAACACCCGCGCGAACCTCGTCCACGGTTCTTGCCGCCGCAAGAATCGGCGGCGAATACGGCATGCGGAACACACCATCTGGGCCAATCGTGACAGTGCGGCTAAGCTCGGGCGCGGTATGGACGATGACTTCCAATTGGTCGCCAGGCGCCAACAGATAGAGGGCATCCGCGCCATCTTCGTGTCGCCATTCTTTTTGTGGGAAAACCGCGGATTCGACCGGCGCATTCATCTGACACGCCGATAGAATGAACGGTATAAGAGAGAGACCAAGTCGGCGTTTCATGACACAGTTCGAGCCCTAAAAAAGCAAACAAAACCTCGGCGTTAATGTTTAAGGAAGTATCAAGCGGTTAATAACAATTTGTTCGAACCCACGCTTGGAGCCGATTGCAATGAGCGACATCACCGACTGGGGACCGACCGGTGTCTTCCCGGCAGATGCAGCCGTCGTGCCTTCACGCCCGCGGCTGGGATTCGCTGATCTTGTTTTACAGCTTTGGCGTGCGAAATGGCTGATGATCCTTGTCGGCCTGCCAATTTTCGCTCTGGGATTGTTTCTCGCGTTCCAAATGCCGAAAACCTATGAGTCGCATTCTTCGCTCTATGTGACGTCCGGCGATGAAGTGCGGACCAGTTCGATCCTGAGCGATCCGAGCTTTGACACCGGACCGGGTATCCAGGAAGTGATCCAGGGTGAACTACAAATCCTCCAGACCCAATTGGTCGCGGAACGCACACTGTCGCGGTTTCCCCTGGACCGGATCTACCCAAAGCTCGCCGAAGCCCGCGACAAAGCGCTGGCGCAGGCGGGCGCTGAAGAGGCCGAGGCAATTGAGTTCGAATATTTCCAAAAGGGCGTACGGGCGCTGCAAGGCGGGTTCTGGGCTGATGCCTCACCGAATTCGAACATCATTTCCGTCGGATTTGAGCACGAAGACCCGCGCGTCGCCGCGGAAATCCTGAACGCGGCGATGGCGAGCTATCTGCAGCGCCGTGCAGAATTGTTCGGGAGTCGCCCGGTCGATCAACTGCGCGCCCAGCGCAAGCGGGTTGAAGGCGAACTGCTCGATGCAGAAGCGGCGATCTCTGAATTCCTGCGCGAGAACAGTATCGGCGATTTCGCCAGTGAGCGCTCAACCGCGCAAAATCTCTTCTCGGTGATTTCGAATGAGTTGCTCAACGTGCAATCCCGGCGCAGCGCCGCGCAAGGCCAATTGGTTCGCACACGTGCGCAGCTTGGGACGACGAATGCCGAGCTTGATCTTTATGTTGAAGATTCCAGCGCGCAGCGCCTGCGCGAGCTGGAGATTGAACGCAACCAAGCCCTGGTCAATTACACACCGGAAAGCCGGCGAGTGCAGGCGATTGATCGCCAGATCGCTGAATTGCGTGAGTTCCTCGATCAACAGAATGCGCCCGTTGGCACCGTGCGGCGCGGCCCGAATCCAACTTATCAAGCGCTTGAGACGTCGTTGAATACTGTGGAAGCGGAAGTTGAGTCGCTGGACAGCCAGCGCGCTGAACTCGAACGACAACTCGCTGCGGTTCAAGACAAGCTCAATCGGTTCACCGCGCTGGAACCGGAATGGAATGAGCTGCTGCGAAACCGTGATTTGATTGAAACCAATGTTCGCAACGTCGCTGAGCGAGAGCAGCGTGAGGGCACGGTTGCTGGATTGACCGCTCAGGAAGCTGACAGCGTGAAAGTGACTGAGCCGGCGACAGTTCCGATCAAAGGCAGCAGTCTGAAAGCTCCAGTCGCGATTCTGTCGCTCTTGTTCGCCGGGTTTACCGCTTTGCTTGTTGGGCTCATTCGCGCATTTACACGCCGCGGCTTCTCAACCGCTAGATCGCTTCAGCAAACGCTTGGCCTTCCAGTTCTCGGGGCGGTCAGTCGCGCGTGAGCGGGGCGGAGATAAATGTCGTTAACCATGATCGTGATACTGAACCTGTAAACGATTTAAACCTGAGTCACTGATGCACGACCTCCGCGAAGATCTTGATCCGATTTGGCGATCTGCCATGCGCTTAGGCGGCGCATCAGATGGCGCACGGATTATGATGTTCACGTCAGCCCTTGGCGGTGAAGGGGTATCGAGTATGGCAGCGAGTTTTGCCTGTCTCGCCGCGCGCCGCTCGGAAAAGCCGGTTTGGCTCGTAGACTTGGACTTTCGCGGCAATCCCCAGTTTCATGCCTTCAAGAAAGGCTTTGCCAGAGACATTGGCAAACCCGGGCGCGCCTTTGATGCATCACTGAAACAAACGCCGATTTTCAAGGTCAGCTCAAAATCGGCGACGGCGCGACATGACAAGCTTCTAACCGTCAATGAAATCGATGGGCTCTCGCTTTTAGTTACCCGGTTTCGCGGGGAGCGATTGAGTTCAGGTGAAACGGTCAGCCTGCAAAAATCGCCTGACTGGTGGGAAGCCTTGCGTCAGATCGCTGGATGGGTCGTGATCGATGCGCCGGCTTTGTCACAATCTTCCGCGGCCCCAACGATGGCGAGCATGGCCGATGGAATCGCTTTGGTGGTTGCCGCTGACCACACAACACCGGCTGAAGTCGATGATGCCAGACGCGAGCTGGAAGCGCGCCAAGGCCGCGTTCTCGGCGCGGTGCTGAATAGGGTGAAAGCCGATGCACGGTTCGCTGACCGTCTCAGCGCCTAGTCCGGAAACGGAGGCCAGCGAACAACAGGTTCGCCCCGCCGAATTTGCGCTCTTAATTGGCCTCTTGCTGATTTTCAGCGAAGGGATTTTGCCGCGGCTATTGTCCGGTGATGAATCGGCTGATGGATCGGCCTTGCTGCGTTATCTCTGGTTGCCGGTTTACGCGGTGACGTTTGCCGGGATCATTTGGAAAATTCGCGAGGTGGTGCAAACCTGTTTGAGACTGCCATTCTTGATGGGCTTGCTGGCGGTTTGCGCGCTCTCATTCACTTGGTCAATTGATCCGGGGCTGACGCAAAGGCGGAGCCTCGCCATCATCATGACGACGGCTGCGGGCCTGTATGTCGGATCGCGCTACTCTTGGCGGACACTCTTACGCGCGATTGCGATCGCCTGGTTCATTGTCGCCGCGACGAGCTTCCTGACCGCACTTGCCGTGCCTGCGTTTGGCCGCGATTTCGATGTTCATGGCGGCGCCTGGAAAGGGCTTTTCTACGAGAAAAACCAGCTCGGTGGTCACATGGCGCGGGCGGCTTTGTTTGGGGCCTTCCTACTCATCATGGATCGGCAATATCGCATGGTCTGGGCCGGGCTCACCGGGTTAAGCACACTGCTCGTTTTGCTGACCACGTCCAAGACGGCTTTGCTGGGATTGCTGATCGCGATTGGCATTTTGGGCGCCGCAGCGGTCATGAAGCGCGGCATGGTGTTTGGTCTGGTAACGACTTGGTTTGCCGTCGTGGTCGGCGCGGTTGGCGTTGGTATTCTCGTTTTCGCGCCAGAGCTTGTTGTCGCAGTGCTCGGGCGAGACCTGACCCTGACCGGGCGGACGGATATTTGGATGGCGCTCATGGATTTCATCTCTGAACGTCCACTCCTCGGATATGGCTATGGCGCGTTTTGGGATCCTGATAGCAATCCAGGCAACTGGGTGCGCGAGATCTTGGAATGGGAAGCGCCGACAGCCCATAATGGCTGGATTGAAGTCACCCTGGCGCTTGGCCTTGTCGGCCTAGCTTTCTTGGCGCTTGATTTTTTGATGACGATTTGGCGCGCGGCCTGCGCCTCGATCAATACATGGACCGGCGTGTTCGCTTTGGCCTTCTGCGCCCAATTCTTCCTGTTCAGCTTGTCAGAGAGTGCGTCGCTTCAACAAAACTCGATTGCTTGGCTAATATATGTCGCGCTTGCGGCGAAGCTTGCCCGCCGACCGAAAGGCCTGATCCTGATTAAGCCGGCTCAACCGCGTCCACCGGCGCAGAGGATGGCTCAGGCTTAGCCTGTTTGGCTTTCAGGGCCGCGGCGCCATAGAACTTAAAATCGATCCACCACAAAAGTTTCGCGATGCCACGTACGGCGCGATCAAGCTGGAACGCGCGTCCAGGGTGACGGACCAAGCTCAGACCGAGCCATTGGATCCCATGAAACGCGGTCTTACCCGCACCGACCAACATCCACAGAGCAATCAGATCGATGCGCATCCGCGGGCCGCGGCGCGCAAACGTTATAGGTGCTTGGCCATAGGCAAAGGCCCGACGCAGCGTATAGCGAAGGGCGACGCGCTCCGGCAAAGGATGCTCCCAAACTGGCGCTTCTGCAGCCCACGCAAACTTTCCATTCGAGCGACGCACGCGCGCGAACAGAAGGTCATCCTCGCCGCCAATCTCGTTCATGTCTGTATCGAACCAGGGGGCGCCGCCGTGGATTTGGGAGAAGTCCACTAAAGCATTGCCGCTGCCATAGGCTTCGCTGATATATCCCGATGCGTGATCCGGTTCGCGGGCGAAGAATTGCTCAAAGTAAGCCTGATGCCGTCTTTGACCTTCTGGAAGCGCCGTATTCACCGGCCCAAATGTGACCGCTGCTGGATACTGCTCATAATTGGCGAGCAAGTTTTCGAGCCATTCAGGCGGCGCGGTTTGATCATCGTCCAGGAAGGCAACAAGGTCGGTATCGACATTTGCCATCGCCGTGTTCCGCGCATTCGCAACGCCAGGCGCTGGTTCGTGGAAAGCCAGCAGAGTGATGTTGTTGGGGCATTCACGGGCCAAGTCGGCGATCGCATCAGAGGCTGTCGCGAGCGGCGTATTGTCGACGATGATCAGCCGGAAGCCATGTTCGACATAGGACTGCTGGAACAGGCTGCGCACGGCAGCTTTCAAGCCCTCTGGCCGATTGAAAGTTGGGATGACGACGCTGATCATAGACGCGCTCCGTACACAGAGGCGCGATAGAGTTTTAATCCAAAAAGGCGAGCCTTGATCGGCACAGATCGCATTTTGGCGAGCTTGAGCGCTGCCGACTGAATGACCGGGCGACCTGGCAGTGGTCGCAAAACCTGCGCCATGCGATATAGCGGTGTGGCCGACATGGTCTCAGGATGGCGTTCAACCAAGCGCGCAAAATTGTCCGCGGATCCCGCATATTTTTCGATCAGCTTTGGATCAGAATCGAGGCCAAGATGGGTAGCGGTATTGTCGATATGAATGACAGGATAGTCACTCGCGACCCGCAAGCCCCAATCAACGTCTTCCCAACCCCACCCAACAAAGCCGGGATCAAATCGAACCGCCTCGAGGATCTGCTTGTGTACCAGGATGTTCGAAGTGAACACATAGCGCCCCGGGGATTCGCTCCTCACCTCTGCTGAGACGCATTCTGAGGCAGATGATTGGGCCGCATGCAGCCGCGTTTCGTCTGTCGGGAGGATGTTCTTCAAGCTGAAACCGCCTGCGATCAGCGATGGCTCTGTATGCGTTTCAATCGCAGCGAGATAGTCCGACAAGAAGCTATCATCGTCAGGCTGCATATCGGCATCGAGGAATAGGACCCAATCTGACTCTGCGAGGTCTTTCAGGCGATTGCGGGCCTGACTGCGTCCGACATTTTTTGGCGCGCTGATCAGGCGCGCCGGCCCAGGGAAGCGCATGGTGTGGCGGACGAGCTGACTGGTCAGATCGGAATCGAGCGAGCCATCATCGAAGACAAGCAGCGTGCAGAGGTCAGCGCCGGGCAGACGCGCCAGACTGCAGAGCAAAGCATCGGCGCTATCTTTCCAGGTCGGCACGCAAATCGTGATCCGCGCTTCACCCGATTTTGCATTGGTGAAGACATCTTCCCCGAGATCTGTTGTCCCAACAGGCAGATGCTTCTGAACCAGGTCAGAGGCGGATTCTTCGAATGGTGTGTCCCAACCTGTCATCATCAGCGCAGCTTATTTGCATCGCCGAACAAGCGGGGAAGGGTCATCAACATGATATAGAAATCAAACCAGAACGAAGACCGGTTGACGTATTCCATGTCGAGGCGGACGCGCTCGCGCATCAATTCTTTTGTGTGCACGGGGCCGCGCGATCCGTTGATTTGCGCCCATCCTGTGATCCCGGGTTTGACCCGGTGGCGGTGGGCATAATCGCCAACAATGTTCTGAACCGATTGTTCTTCAGTGGTCATGCCAACAGCATGCGGGCGCGGGCCGACAATCGACATCTCGCCTTTGAGAACATTCACCAATTGCGGCAATTCATCGATCGAAGTCTGGCGAATGAAGCGTCCGATGCGGGTGATGCGGGGATCATCAGCGACAGTTTGCTGAGAAATGCGTTCAGCCGCCTTCGGGTCGTGGCGCATTGAGCGAAACTTCCAGACCTTGATGATTTGATTGTTAAAGCCATGCCGGTTTTGACGGAACAGCACCGGACCTTTGCTCTCCAATTTGATCGCAACCGCGAGCAGCATCAAGATCGGCATGAAGGCGATCAGCATTGCGCTGGCAAAGCAGACATCAAAAATACGCTTAGAAACTGCCCGGCGCGCATCATGCGGACTGCCGGACACGTAAGCGGCGGGAGAGTGCGCAATCCTTGCCAGGCTTTCCGTTTCCGGATCGAAGCCTTCAAGATCGAGCAACAGAACGACGCGCTGCGGAAGAATGCGCAAACGATCAACAAGGTCTTTGACGCGATGGCGCGCATCCGACGTCACAGTGACAACAATGCGATCGATCTCGGGCAACCGGTCCCAGGCCAGCAAATCGTCCAATCTGCCCAATAGGGGCGCGCCGCCCATGGAACGCGGTGCACGCGCCAAGCGATCATCAAAGATCCCAACGATATTGAGCTCGCGGTTTTTGGCGTTGCGCTCAATCATCCGGCGCGCATTCGGGGTCGCGCCGACAATCACAACATTCTCACCGATCCAACCCGCCCGGGTCATTTGACGCCCCAGTACGAGGAAAATGATATGGCTTGATGTCACTGTCACCCAAGTCGTGAAGATCGCAATCGACGCCCAGTGGACGAGCTCGGTTGGGTACAGCCACCCGGTCAAGAATGCGAGGCCAGTGAGGGGCACCCCGGATCCGTAGGCGGTCGCCACCAGGTGATCCATGATCCCTCGGTTGAGGCGAAGTTCGTAGGCCGAAACCGTTCTCAGACCCCAAGTCGATACGACGGGGATCAAAATGAATGGTAGAATCTGGGACACTGTTGCAGAAAGCAACCCGACGCCAGACACCATCAGGAAATATGCAACAATCAGGGATGCGATCGCCAGGTCGAACCATCTGTGCGCAACCCGCATCCCAGATACTCGGAATGGAATTCGACGAGACGGCAAGCGTGCAGCGGCGACGTCTACTGTATCATTTGCGGGGGATTCGAGCGAGCTTGACGCAGCTTCAGCCTGAGTTCCACGCGGCGGATCCAGTGTTTGCAGTTTGCGTGTCATGCTCGTTGGCATCGTTTAACCTCGTGCGCTTAACCCTCATCTTGCACATCAAGATCAAGATTAACCTTCGCCCCTTTGGTAAATTTGATGCAATTCCAGGGCCGTGAAGCAACTGGACCGGAAATGCGACTGCGATTGTTTACTAAAGTTTGTCTTTAACCCACTCGCGGGTCAGGAACCCATCGATGACATCACAGACCAATCCGATCTCCGTTAGCGCGCTAATATAGCGGTCTGGATCGACTAGGGGTTTCCAAACTGAGCCCGCTTCGAACTGGTCATCAGCTTCCAGAGCGAGGGTTAGATGGTCGTCCTCAAATACACCGCGAAGTTTCCCGCCTTTGAAATGACGCTCGAGCGCGATCAGGCGCTCCATGCGGTCGGGTGTGAGCAGGGCGCGCGCCTCAACCTGGTCGTCAGAATAGATGGTGAAGTTATCTTCGAGTTCCTTCGCCACAAGGTCGACTTTTTGCAGCGTTTTGTCGCCGAAAAAGCCTTTCCACCAGCCTTGGCGCGCCATCAAGGTACGGCCGAGAAAGCGATCAGGGTACTGAATATGAAACAATAGGCCTTGGAACACGGTGACGGTTCGACGATTTTTGCCCGAGCCCCGCTCTTCGGTCAGCTTGCATTCAACCAGTGAGAAATGCGTGTCCGCTCGGTCGCCTTCGATCAGGTCTTCAAACTTTCGATTGTCATAGCTGGGGAGCAGTTTGACGTCTCGAAGCGTTTGAAATGCAGGGGTCGGAGGCAGGTCATCATCACCTGCGCCAAAAAGCGCCGCCGCCCCTTTGGCTTTTAGGGCTTGCGAGCTGATCCAGGACCCAGCTGATTTCCAGTCCGCGATCCCGCTGACATCGGGATGGAGGGTGTCATACTTGAACCCGAATGACTCGGCCGCGGCGCCAACCACCAATTGCTTGGTTTCGGATTTAACCCGAAACAGCGGAATCCAGGCCGCAGCGCTGGCAATGCCGGTCACAGCGATTGCCGCGAAGATAACGAACATGAGTCCAGATCCACGCGTCGCGTACAGAGCAATCAGCGCAAACGCACCGACAATTAACGCTGTCCAGAGCGTTCGATTGCGGGCTTTGGAGATAATTGAACGGCGCTCAGATTCGCGCGCGGCAAGCGCCGGTTCCAGAACATCGGTCCAAACCTTCATGGCATTTTTGAATTCTGGACGCTGTGATACCAACGCCTGGAAAATAGCGTCTGTGATCCCGCTCGCCATAGGCGCCCCCCTTTACTCGTCTTCACCCCAAAGCGGTTTGTCCGGTGAGACCACCGCGGATAAGCGTGAGAGCAGCCGGTGCAATGTCTCCGCTTCTTCTTCACTAATCGCATCGAGCAATTCGCGCTCGCTATCGATGGCGCGTGGGATAACCGCTGCATAGATCGCGCGGCCTTCATCGGTGAGGCGCATCGGTGCGCGGCGACGGTCATCAGAGTCGATGCTGCGAACCAAGATTCCGCGCTCTATCAGGCTCGCGGCGGCGCGGCTGACAGTCGGTTTGTCCATGAACGTGCGCTGCGCGACCTCGGTGCTGGTCAGGCCTTCGCGCTCTCCCAGAACTGCGATGATGCGCCATTGCCAGACCGAGAGCTCGAACTCTTGTTCATAGATTTTCGCAATTTTGCTCGAAATCGCATTCGAGAGTACGGACAGTCGATAGGGCAAGAACCCGTCGAGACTTAGGGCAGGATTGTCGCTCATTCATGCTTCCTCTTCTCGCTCGCTCTATCACGTAATCCTTACTAGCATAATATTTTGGGTAAATTTCTGCGCCTGAGCTCAAATGCTATTCTCAGAGTGTACAAGTGTGTTTTGAGACGTCAGGATAACGACAAGGGCTCAAACCGATGCCAAAAGATCTCGATAGAGTTGTTGTGGCGCTTTCGAAGTGAGCCACAGAGATAAGGCAAACTAGTCGTAAGGTGTCACACAAGAGAACGCCGCGCACGACTGGGGATGGGGACAACGTGACAGATTTTGATCTTGCCAGCCATTCAGACCATGAGCTCCGTTATGATATCGCGGCAGAGGCCGTTGAGATGTGTGCCGACGAATATGTGGCCATTTCATCGGAAGCGTGGGCGACAACACCTTTAAGCTCGGATGATGGACCGTTCAGTCTCAATGCCCAATGCTGGCAGGCTGGACCTTGCATGTTGTCTGAGATGACGGTGGGGCCTTATGCGTTTGAGATCCAGCCTGTGCATCTCGACAATGAAGGTCCGGTACTGGTGTTTGAGAAGGTCTTGTCAGGCTTTGAATATGGCGAACGCGGCGGGGGAGACATCTATTACGGGCCAGGACCGATCTATCTGCACGGTCATAAGCAGCTCGGCCGATCGATTGGCACGCGGGTCACTGTGCAGGAATTTTATGTCTTGCGGTCCATGATCGGCCTATCATCAGACCAACCGGCGCCGAATAAGCTGATCTATCCGACATCACTGATTGGGCGGATCGTTCATGCCGAGTGGGAATCTGTCTTCAACGCCGTGACCAAAGGGCAGAGCAAAGTCACCGCGCAGACCTTCGAACGTCTCGCAGCCGCGCTCAAAATCGCGCTCGGCGTCAATCCCCAACGCGAAGATATACGCACGCAGTCCCGCGAGCTCTTATTCCGCCAGATCCAACGGTTCGTTGTCGAAAATCTGGACTCGCCAGACCTGTCTGTCGAGCTGATCCTCCGGGAGCATGGCGTTTCCCGAGCGTCGCTGTATCGCATGTTCGAGACCTATGGCGGGATCAGAACCTATGTCACGAATTTACGCGCCTCAAAGGCGATGATGGATATTTGGCAAAACGAGGCGCAGCGCGGGATCGTCCGATCAATGCAGGCGCGATGGGGCTTTTCGTCTGGCAATGACTTCAATCGCACGGTGCGCCGCCTGTTTGGCAACACACCGAAGCGATTGATTTCTGGTCCCATGGCGAGTGGTGATGAGATCGACCAGTCGCTTGGCTTTGCGCGTGATTTTGTCGATCAACGCTGGAACAGCGCCAGCGGCATGCCTGCGAGTGCCGCCGCTTAGTTCGCGGCGCTCGTCACCTCATCAATCGGAATAATGTATTCGCGCGAGCAGAACTGACAGTCCACTTTCAATGTGCCGTCTGGCTCAACCATATCGCGCAAGCTCTCGTCCGCCATGCCTTGCAGCGTGCCGACAAGGCGCTCGCGATTGCAGGTGCAAACATCGTCCAAGACTTGCGCATCGCTGTCCATGGCGACGCCGCCTTCATGGAACAGGCGGTAAATCAAGTCAGAGGCCGGAAGCGCCGGATTGGTTAGTTCCTCAGTTGTCAGGGTAGAGAACAGAGCTTCAGCTTCGCGCCAACCGTCTTCGGTGTCGCCGCGTGCATCATCACCGGCAATCTTTTGGATCATCATTCCGCCAGCGCGCCAGGTGCCCGCCGCATCCTTATGAACCGAAAGGCGCAGTTTGGTTTCAACCTGCTCAGAGCGATAGAAATAGTCCTCTGCGCACTGGGCCAGCGACCCTTTGGCAAGCGGGACAATGCCCTGATAGGGCTTCAGATCGGTGTTCTCATAGACAATGATCAGGCCAAGCCGACCGGTCGCGCCAAACAATTGCGGCATATGCGGCTTGTCGCCTTTATTGACCTTGTTCAGCCAGGCCCAACGCTCAGGCTCATGACGCGCATAGCCGCGCAGACCGCCAGACTTGGTATATTCGCCAACCAGCATGGAGACCGGCCCATCGCCTTCGGCTTGGGCAAGGACTTTGCCTTCAAACTTCATCCCGGAGCCAACCAAAGCCGATAGCATCACCGCTTCGCCGAGGATTTCGGCCAGGTGATCGGGATAGGCATGGCGTTTCAGGATCGGAGAGATCGTGCCTTCAGAAAGGCGAATGATTCGGCCGCGCACGGGCAAGCCTTGCGGGCTAAAGCCAGCAACAAAATCATCCATTGGGATATTTGTCTGCGTCATCACGCTCTCCATAGAAACGAACGCCGCCATGTGGCAAGCCTGTGCATATCTTACAAGGTTTCCGCGGCAGCAGGGCTCGCCAGAGCGTAAAACGCACACTAGCTAGGCGGCATGACTGCACCCGACCGAGTAGATTCGTTTTCTTCGCAACGCCTGACCCTTTCTTATGCAGAGTGGGGAGATCCGTCTGCCCCGCCGCTTGTCTTGGTTCATGGCGGGCGTGATCAAATGCGCAGCTGGGACGGTGTCGCGGCGCGCTTGGCCAAAACCTACCGCGTCATTGCGTTTGATCTGCGCGGCCACGGACAGAGCGATTGGGTTAGCGATGGCGATTATGGCGTCATGGATCATGTCTTCGATCTGACCAGCTTGGTCGACATGCTTGACCTCGAGCGTTTCACACTGCTTGGCCATTCTCTGGGCGGGAACATCACGCTGCGCTTTGCTGGGCTGTATCCGGACCGGATCGAGAAGCTTGTCGCGATCGAAGGGTTAGGGCCGTCGCCAAAAATGCTGGTGGAGCGCCAGTCGCAGCCTTTGACGGAGCGGCTCAGAGCCTGGATTGAGCAGCGGCGCTCGGTGTCGGATCGTGCGCCCCGCGTGATGAAGGATTTGGCCGAGGCGGAGGGACGTATGAAGGCGGCATTCTCCCACCTGCCTGATGATCTGATCCATCATCTGACCAAAACCGGCATCAAAAAGAATTCAGACGGAACCGTAAGCTGGGCTTATGATCCAGCCGGCATGGGTCGCTCACCAGCCGACATTTCGCATGATGATTTTGTTGAGCTCTGGACCAAGATCACGTGTCCAACCTGGCTCGTCTATGGCGTGGATAGTTGGGCCTCCAATCCAGCAGAGGATGGCCGCGCCCGTCATTTCCAAAACGCTGAAGTGACGCTGATCGAGAATGCAGGCCACTGGCTGCATCATGATCAATTCGATGATTTCATGGACCAGCTCGACAGCTTCCTTGGCAGCTAAGGTTTCGCATCTTAGAGACGAAGACGAACCTAACGCGCGGAGCGAGCTATGAGCACGGATCCTATTATCCCGATGACAGTCGGCATCGAAACGCTGGCGCAGCGCGTGAACGAAATTCATAGCGCCGACCCGGGATTGGTGATTGGGCTCACCGGCTCTGTCGCCTCTGGCAAGAGCACGCTTGCCCGCCACCTTGAACAAAGCCTGGAGCCAGAGCTCAGCGTCGAGACGGTCTCGACCGATGGGTTTCTGTTCCTGACAGCGTATTTGCGGGAAAATGACTTGTTTGAACGCAAAGGTTTTCCCGAGACATACGACTATGCTGCGATGCAAGCTGCGATCGCATCGGTGCGCAGCGAGCCGACCGATTTTCCGGGCTACAGCCATATCACCTTCGATCCAGATCCGGCGCTGACCCGAACGGTGGTGCCGTCTGATGTGGTGATTTTGGAAGGCCTTGGGTTTCGCCCGCGCGGAAGTGAGAGCACGTCGAATGAGCCAGACATCTTGATCTATCTCGATGCCGAACTTGCGCATATTGAGAGCTGGTATCTCGAGCGGTTTTTGCGCTTCTGGCGCGCTGCAGAACACGATCCGACCAGCTTCTATGCGCAGTTTCGGCACATGAGCGAGCCGCAGCTGATCGAGTTTGCGAAATCGGTTTGGGCGGGGATCAATCTGCCAAACCTCGAGAACCATATTTTGCCAATGCGCGAGCATGCCGATCTGGTGATCAAGAAAGACGCCGATCACGCGATCACAATCACGCAAGACCGTTGGCCACGCCGCGCTTAAGGGCTTGTGATCCAGCTTGTGACGACCGATATGGGCGCTTCAATTTCCTGAGGTGACAAATGACCCGCGCAGAAACTTATGCTGAGTTGAAGGCCGAAATCGACAGCGTTGTGGCTGGAGAGACCTATGTTCCGGCGCGCTATGCGAGTGCTGCGTGTTTGCTGTCACAAGCCTTCTCCCCGCGCTTCTTCTGGACTGGCTTTTATGTGGTCGATCCGCTGAAGCCAGAAGAGTTGGTCGTCGGGCCCTATCAAGGCACGCTTGGTTGTTTGCGGATCCCGTTCGGAAAAGGTGTTTGCGGTGCGTGCGCTGATCGACAAGAGAGCATCATCGTGCCCGATGTGCATGCGTTTCCAGGGCATATTGCATGCGACAGCCGAACCAATTCAGAGATTGTCGTGCCGGTGTTCAATGCTGATGGATCGCTCGCTGCCGTATTGGATGTCGACAGCGAGCAACCGGATGCGTTTGATGAGGTCGACCAGCTAGGGCTGGAGGCTATCTGCCGCGACCTCCTCACCGCCTAGCGCCAACACCGGTTCTTCAACCGGCGGCGTGATTTGCGGCACGGCCGCCTCGATGCGGCTGAACAATTGCCGTTCCATAATATCGAGCTTGTCAGCGCGGACCCCAGTTTTGGCCTCGATCGATGGATTGAAGGTCATCCACTCGTCGCTCATTGGCTCGTAAAGCGGCCACTCGGGGAGGCTGTCGCCGTTCGGATTGCCTGTTTTGGCGAAGTTCGTCCAATACTTGCCCATTGCGGCGGTGAGAGTTTCATCGGCCTCGGTAAGCCCTGCAAGCGGACTATGCGAGCCAAAGACGAAGAAGATTTCAGCTGCGTGGAATGCGCCAATCGTTTGGGTCTTCGACGGTGAGACACGCGTGAAGTGGTAGAGATAGGTTGGCATCCCGCTCAGCCAGTTCGCGCGCGCCAGGAAGCGCATGTGAACCCCGAACAGGTCATCCCCAAGCATATCCATTTCTGCCTTCTGAAAGCTCTTGGGATCGTCCAATCCGTACAGATCAATCAGCGCCTCTGCATCGCCATCGCCATAGATCTCACGCAGGAGAGCGAGGCGATCTTCCAAGGCGTCCGGAAATTCCGGGGCGAGCACGGTTGGGACCTGCATGCTGGGATAGAACAAGGTGGCTTCATCAGCATTATAACCCGCCAGGATTGGTACATTGTGGATGCCGCCATCGCGGATGGCTTCGCCCATCAAACGCGGGATCACAACGCCATCCACAGTTGGCAGAGCGTATCCGCCAAGATGTTGCTTATTGGCGATGTGCGCGACGATATCTTCAGCTGGAATGGCGCGCAGGTCTGCGGCGCTGGCATCAGCGGCGGCGATGCCGTCAAAGAATTCCAGGCCGGCATCATGCATGCTCATCCGGCCTTCAATCGCCGTTGTCAGACCGTTCGCATTATAGGTGGAAGCGCCGCTTTGCAGGATGGCTTTGTGAAACAGTCCCTCGCTTAGCGGCGTTGACATGATCTCGGTGACCGATTGCGCGCCGGCGCTCTCACCAAAGATCGTGACATTCTCGGGGTCGCCGCCAAACGCCGCGATATTGTCCTTGATCCAGGTCAAAGCGGCGACTTGGTCGAGCAGACCATAATTGCCGGACACGCCGCGTGGATCATCTGCGCTGAGGGCTGGATGCGCGATATAACCGAACGGGCCAAGCCGGTAGTTGACCGTCACCAGGACAACGCCATTTTCGACCAGCTGATTGGCCTGGTAGATGCTTTGCGATCCGGCGCCGGTTTGGTGGCTGCCGCCATGGATCCAGACCATAACCGGCTGCAGATCTGACCCGCCGGCATTTGCCGTGCGGACGTTTAAGAACAAACAATCTTCGCTTTCTTCAGGCGGCGGGCCGCTTTGCAGTGCGATGGTGGCAAGGTGGCGCTGTACAGCGTTTAGGCCCATTCCGTTGAGCAAGTCGTTCAAGAACTCGCCACTGCCAGAGCGCGATTGCATACATTCGGCGCCAAACAGTTTGCCATCTCGGACGCCTTCCCAGTTGAGGGCGGGTTGTGGAGCGCGCCAGCGCAGATCGCCAACCGGCGGCGCTGCGAATGGAATGCCATTGACCTGGATGATGTCCGCATTGTCCCGGTCGAGTCCGGTTTGGATCTCACCTTGGCTGAGCGAGATGACAGGACCATTCTCGAGCGGTGGAGGCGCTTTGGTAATCATCCAAATCAGGCCGCCATAAGCCGCAGCTGCAAGCGCTGCTAATGCGCCAAGCGCGATCAAAAACCATTTCATTGTTCTTCTCCGTGCAACCAGAGAGGTCGCGTCACGATGAGCTCTTGGCAGAGCAATCCAGCATCGCGGTGCCGCGACATGGACTTATAGTCTGGGTGATTCAGTGTTGTGATGAAAGCCTGCCGACTGGGAAACGTGTTCACAAGTACGCCATCCCAGTTTCCACCGCCGATGAAAAAGCGCTCAACCGTCGCCAGAAGACTGGTCGTGCCGCCAACTTCTGCGGCGGCTTTCGTGAAGGCTTCGGAGTAGCGAATATACGCCGTTTCGCCGGAGCAATCCTCGCCATATTCAGGGTCACCCTCTTTGTACTCGGCTTTGACGCGGAACTTCAGCAAGTTCACTTGGCTCACCGTGCCCTCATAAGGGTCATCGCGAAACGCTCGAAATTGATCTGCGGTCGGTTGAAAAGCGGGCATGCGATTTCCTCCTCATCGATTGGCATCATTAGCCCGTCTAGAGTGGGCAATGGCAAGCCTCTCTACGCGTTAGGGCGTAGCTCTGGATGTTTGAGGAAATAGCGTTCGGCATAAAACAGCGCCGCCGAGTGGAGCGCATGCTGCACCTCGAACGTCTCATATGCCAGAAATTCCGAGTACGGCATCTCGAGGACTTCAATCTCTTCGTTCGGGTCGAGCGCTTGCTGCGATGACGGCGTGCACCCGAGCGCCAGGTAATAAAATAGCTCGTTATCCTGGGTCGCCGGATTGGGATAGCAACGGCCGATCAAGCGCATCTCGCGCGCTTCATAGCCCGTCTCTTCGACCAGTTCGCGTCGCCCCGCCATTTCCCAATCGGTTTCACCGGGATCTGAGACACCGCCCGGAAAGGCTGTCAGGATCTTTTGTGCGGCATGTCGGTATTCGCGGACCAGGACCACGTTCCCGGCATCCGTCACTGGAACAATCGTCACCCAAGGGGTTTGCTCGATGACATGATAGGTCTCAACAATATGGCCATCGGCGCGCACACATTTGTCAGTGCGTACGCCGAGATATTGGTCGCGAAACGTCTGCTTGCTCTCGAGAATCTTCCAGGGTTTGATCAAGGATATTCTTCCAGCTGCATCATGCTTGCCGGGCATTTTCCAAGTGCTTCCCCAAGCTCAAACATGCGCTCAGGCTGCTCTGCCAGCATTCGATTGTGAAAGTCAGTCAGGCCGCCAACGTTTTCGGATTCCAGATACCAAGTTTCCTCGAAGAAATCGCTTTCCTGGAGGATGCGCGCCGACGTATCCGCGCGGCACTGGCAGCTTTCTGCGGAAACGCCTTGGTCCATACATATCTCAATGCGCGTTTCGACCGCAGAATCTTTTGTGTATTCCGGCCTGACCATGATGCGCATACTGTCTGGGTCGACAGCTATGCGGTCTGTGTTTGGCTCAATTACCACCGGGACATCCTGTAAAGTTTCCTCGGGCGTTACCGAGAACAGATTTTGTCCGGCGGCGGTGCCAGCCAATAAGAACAGTCCGATCGTCCCCACAATCGATCGCATCATTTTCTTACTCCTCTTTCAAATGCCGATCCAAAAAGTTCATTCGGGTCTTCATCAGATGAGTCCCCAGCGCTTCGCCGCGAATACCATGACGCTGGCCCGGATAAGTCATTAATTCGAAGACAGTTCCGCGCTGTTGCAACTCTGCCATCAGGCGGGTCGTATTGTCGAAAGTGACATTGTCGTCGGCCATACCGTGGATCAGCATCAGGTTCGGCAGCTCAGTTTTCAGTTGGTCGAGGTGATAGAAAACCGATGACTTCTCATAGCCCCCAGCATTGTCCTGCGGCGCGTCCATGTAGCGTTCCGTATAGAACGTGTCATAGAGCCCCCAATCAGTGACTGGCGCGCCCGCAACCGCTGCGGCGAACGTACCTTCGGGCGCTTGCAGAATGGTCATCAGGGTCATGTAGCCGCCATAGGACCAACCCTGGATACCGACTTTATCGCCGTTGACATAAGGCTGCGATTTCAGCCAATCGACGCCGACCAAGAGATCCCGAACTTCCGGGATGCCCATCTGGCGATAGATCACGTCCTCAAATTGACGCCCGCGATTGGCCATGCCGCGATTGTCGAGACGGAAGACGACATAACCTTGCCGGGAATAGAATTGGTCTGACAGGCGCTCCCAATTGCGATTGACCGTCTGCGCGTGCGGGCCGCCATAAGTTTCGACCAGAGCCGGGTATTTTTTGCTTGGATCGAAGTCCGGCGGCAATTGCACAGAGTAATAGAGCGTCTGGCCATCGTCGGCGGTTAGAGTGCCGTATTCCGGTACAGTATGGTTGTCCAAGTAAGGCGCGTATGGATGGCTCTCATCCAACTTGTTCTCTTCGATCCAAGTGATCAATGAGCCATCAGAGCGGTAGAGCCCGGTTTGCGAAGGCTGGGTTGGGCTTGAGCTAACGCCGACAAAACTGTTTCCATCTGGCGCCATTGTGACAGCCCAGAATTTCCCGAGCTCAGTGATCCGCGTCGGCTCCCCGCCATCAATTGGAATGTTGTAAAGATGGCGTTCCAGCGGCGTGTCGCCAAAGCCGGTGAAGAAGATTTTGCCTGCATCCTCAATCACGCCCGCCAAGCGATCGACCGTAAAGTCATCCGGGGTCAGTGGCACAAATTCTTCGCGTGCATCCGCCCGGCTGGCGAGGATCTGGCGATGACCGCCCGGTGTTTCGGCGCTCAGCGTGTACATGAAGGCGGCGGTGCTGAAATCACTTTGCAGATTGATCCATGTTTTGTGGGTCTCAGTGAAGACATAGGCCGGATCACTGGCCATATGTCCGCCTTCGGACGGCATTTTCACCGTCGTGATGTCATAGTCGGTCTGATCGCGATTGATCCGGCCGATGAACAGGTTCTCGCCGCCAGTGCGCCCATTGCGGAAGTAAACGCGCGCCAGATATTGATCCGTTGCCGGGCCCCAATCATCGCGCCGCCAGTTGATTTCAGTCACTTCGCCCGTTGCCATATCTCGGACGAACAGGTCGACAATCGCGTTCGGACGGCCAGCGCGTGGATAGCGCTGATCAATCACCGTGACGTCTTCGGCCGCGATGTCGAAGCGTGGAATGATATCGACCGTGCTTTCATTGACTTTGGTATAGGCGAGGAAGCGGTCGTCGGGGCTCCACCAATAGCCAGTGTAGCGGTCCATTTCCTCTTGAGCGACGAACTCCGCGACGCCGTACGCGATTGCATTGGCTGGGTCCCCGAGCGGGGTTAGGCGGTTTTCCGTCCCGGTTGCGAGATCAATCGCATAGACGGCGCCGTCGCGGACAAAGCTGACAAAGCCGCCCCCAGGCGAGACTTTCGCGTCATATTCGAACGCGTCTGTATCCGTGAGTTGGCGGGCCTCAACCCCGGAACCGGTCAGCGTCACCAAATGCAAATCACCACCGATCGGTACGAGGATCGTATCGGCGGTGCCCCAATCATAAGCGACGATGCCTTTCCGGCCGGCAATGCGTTTGCGTTCACGCAGCGCTTTTTCCTCTTCAGAGAGCTCAACCTCTTCGGGTTCCAGAATCTTGGAATCGACAAGCAGGCTCTGTTCGCCGGTGGCCACATCGAACTGCCAAAGATCGAACCGGTCGCCTTCATCCTCGCGGGCTTTCAGAAAGGTCACGCGTTTGCCGTCAGGGCTGTATTTCACCCCGCTTGGCGTGGGGCCAGACAGGCTGGGGCTGGCGAAAAGGCGTTCAATTGTAAGAGGGTGTTGGTCGACCATGGCGCTTGTTTCAATGGGTGAAGTTTGGGCGATCGGCGTCGCGCATGCGCTCGCAAGCAACATCGCCGCCGGAATAAAGAATGATTTCAACATGGAGAGCAGGGCTAACCTGCCCCGTCCCGCTTGTCAGCCCTTTAGCGCGAAGCGTCAGATTTCTTCTTCGTCGTCCCGAAGAATGCGGTCGAGCAATTTTTGAATCTCAGCATTTGAATCGCCGCCGCCAAAACTCATCGCACCGGAGGAAAAGGTCGTTCCAAAGGTTTTCACCAGAGTAACGGTTTGGGCGAGGGCGGACACGAAATCCTCCTGGGTGAGGCTTGTCAGCCGGTGCATGAAAGTCGACCAAAGCTGTCCTTGGGCCACAGCATAGCGGGCATCGAGCGCGGTATCGAAATTGGCCTGCATCAGGCGTCGCAATTGCGGCCCGGACAGCCCGTCGCTGGGCCGGATCTGTGAGAACAGCCGCATACGGTCAGCATTCACATCGAAAACGAGCGTGACCATTGTATCGTCTATTGTGAAGGTTGCGCCATTGCCAGTCAGGCGGGCGTCCTCATCGATCGCGGTGACAATGGCGAGCAGGGCGGCCGCCGCCTCAACGGTTGGCAGGACCTCTTCTTCCGGCGAACTCTCGGGCGCGGTTTCTTCTTGCGCCGTCGGGGGCTCGGCGTCTTGCGCGACCGAAACGAGCGGCGCGGCGATACAAAAAGATCCGATCAGGAGTCCAGTGATAACTGAATTGCGTGCGCGAACCATGACGTCTCCTTTCGGGTTTGGCTTAGTGTATGAGGCTGATGCCATGCCGCAACGCGCATTCCGCGCACGGCAGATCATGTCTTCGTGATCAGGCTCAATCGCCGCGCATGCCGGAACCTATTCCCCATTGCCTCTTGCACTATTTAAGGGCGTGAGTAACACACGGCAAATTCTATCGAAATTGGAGCAGTGCGCCATGGCCGGACCGCAATATGTTTATCACATGCAGGGCGTCTCAAAGACCTATCCTGGTGGCAAACAAGTTTTTGAAAATATCCACCTGTCTTTTTTGCCAGACGCCAAGATTGGCGTGGTTGGTGTAAACGGCGCCGGTAAATCGACCTTGCTGAAAATCATGGCAGGCGTTGAGACCGAGTTTAACGGGGAAGCCTGGGCCGCTGACGGTATCAAAGTGGGCTACCTGCCGCAGGAACCACAGCTCAATCCGGATCTGTCTGTGTTTGAGAATGTCGCGTCTGAATGCCCTGAAAAGCAATTGCTAGATCAGTTTAACGCGATCTCGATGAAGCTCGCCGAAGACTATACCGATGAGCTGATGGAAGAGATGACGGCGCTGCAAGAGCAAGTCGATGCTGCAGATGCGTGGGATATCGACAATAAGATCGAGATGGCGATGGAAGCTCTGCGCTGCCCACCAGACACAGCGGATGTCAGCGCGCTGTCAGGTGGTGAGATCCGCCGCGTCGCGATTTGCCGGCTTTTGCTGTCGCGCCCTGACATGATCCTGATGGACGAACCGACCAACCATTTGGACGCTGAAACCGTCGCCTGGTTGCAGAACTATCTGATCAATTTCAAAGGCTGCGTGATCTTGGTGACGCACGACCGGTACTTCCTTGATGATATTACAGGCTGGATCCTCGAACTCGATCGCGGTCGCGGCATTCCTTATGAAGGTAACTATTCGGCGTGGCTCGAACAGAAAGCCAAACGGATGGAGCAAGAGGCCCGCGAGGACAAAGGTCGCCAGCGCGCTCTCGCCAAGGAATTGGAATGGGTCCGCTCAAGCCCGAAAGCCCGCCAGGCCAAATCGAAAGCGCGGATTGCTTCTTATGAAGAGATGGCGAACAAGGCGGAACGCGAAACCGTCTCAAGCGCGACCATTCGCATCCCGCCAGGGCCGCGCCTCGGTAACAAAGTGCTCGAAGCCGAAAAGCTCCGCAAAGGCTTTGGCAACAACCTGCTGATCGAAGACCTCGACTTCAAACTGCCGCCAGGCGGGATTGTTGGCGTGATCGGTCCAAACGGCGCCGGTAAGTCGACCCTGTTCAAGATGATCCTGGAGCAAGAACAACCGGATGCCGGAACGCTCGAACTCGGCGAGACGGTGAAGCTCGGCTATGTCGACCAAAGCCGCGACAAGCTCGATGACAAGAAGAATGTTTGGGAAGAAATTTCAGATGGCTTGGACGTGATCAAGCTCGGCAGTGTCGAGATGAATTCGCGCGCCTATGTCAGCGCCTTCAACTTCAAGAAAACCGATCAGCAAAAGCCGGTCGGAAAACTCTCGGGCGGGGAACGCAACCGCGTCCACTTGGCCAAGATGTTGCGCGAAGGCGGCAACTTGCTGCTGCTCGACGAACCAACCAACGACCTCGATGTGGAAACCTTGCAAGCGCTGGAAGAGGGCCTTGAGAGCTTCCCAGGATGCGCGGTGGTGATCTCGCACGATCGCTGGTTCTTGGACCGAATGGCAACGCATATCCTGGCCTTCGAAGGCGACAGCCATGTCGAGTGGTTTGAAGGTGATTTCAGTTCGTATTTGGAAGATAAAAAGCGCCGCCTCGGCCCAGATGCGGTCGAGCCTAAGCGCGTCAAATTCAAGAAGTTTGAACGCTAGTTTTCGAAGGCTTCCCTTTAAAGGATCGTAGGAGACCGGAATGAATAAGCTATGTTTGAGCGCGGCTGTGATCGCGCTTTGTGTCGGCTGTAGCGCTGAAATCAAGGCGCCAGAGATTGCCATTGCTGAAACCCCTTCCGAAATCTCCTACCAGCCCACCGAACTGCTGGCGAAAACGCTGCCAGAGCTTTCGGAGGCTTTGTCTGCCGGCGATGTTTCGGCTGTCGAATTGGTTGAGGCCTATCAAGCGAGAATCGAAGCTGTCGACCGCAACGGTCCAACCCTTCAGTCGGTTTTGGCACTCAACCCGAACGCGCTGCAGGATGCTGAGGCGAGTGATGAGCGCCGCGCGAATGGCGAAGCACTGGGGCCGCTCGATGGCATTCCGATCCTGCTCAAGGACAATATTGAGAGCCTCGATCCGGTTGCAACGACGGCAGGCGCGTTGGCGCTGAAAGACAATATTACTGGCCGGGATAGCCCCTTGGTGGCGGGTCTTCGGGCAGAAGGCGCCATCATCCTCGGCAAAACCAATCTCAGCCAATGGGCCAATTTCCGCTCGAACGATTCAATGAGTGGCTGGTCGGCGCTCGGCGGCCAGGTGCGCAATCCGCACATTCTGGACCGCAATCCATGCGGCTCGAGTTCTGGCTCTGGAGCAGCGGCTGCGGCATCTTTAGCGGCCGGGACGGTCGGAACAGAAACCAATGGCTCCGTGATTTGCCCGTCTAACGTCAACGGCATTGTCGGATTCAAGCCCACGGTCGGCCTGGTCGCGCAAGACTATATCATTCCAATTTCATCCTCGCAGGATACTGCGGGACCGATGACCAAATCGGTCATGGGCTCGGCCATGATGCTCAATGCGATGGCAACCGGAGCCGCCAAGACCGATTATGTCGCTGGATTGAGTGCCGACAGCCTAGAAGGCCAGAGAGTGGGCGTGCTCAGATTTGCTGAAGGCGAAAGCGCGGACATCCAGACCCGTTTCAATGCAGCGCTTGAGATCTTGGAAGCTCAAGGCGCAGTCTTGGTCGAGATTGAGTCCTTCTCACCGGAGGCGGAGAACTTTTTCGGCGACGCGTTCAGCGTTCTGCAATTTGAGTTCAAGCACACGCTGAATGAGTATCTCGCCAGCACGCCAGAGACCGTATCGACGCGTTCTCTGGCCGAGTTGATTGCCTTCAACACTGACAATGCTGAGATTGAACAGGCCTTGTTCGATCAGAGCATTTTCGATCTCTCTGAGGCGAAAGGGCCGATTACCGATGAGGCGTATTTGGGCGCGCTGGAAAACATCCAGACAGCGTCTCGTGCCAACGGTATTGATAAGCTGCTGGCAGATCATGATGTGGCCATGCTGGTTGCGCCTTCAGGTCCGCTGAGCCCGCGCGTCGATCCTGTGAACGGGGATAATTGGCCAGCTTGGGCGGGGGCGGGCTATCTCGCAGCGATCGCGGGCTATCCGCATATCACAGTGCCGATGGGCAGCGTCCATGGTGTGCCGATTGGCTTTTCGATCATGGGCGCCAAGGATGCCGACGCGGATGTATTGTCCTGGGGCTATGCTTTCGAACAGGCGTCTGAGCTGCGCGTTGAGCCACAATATTTGCCAAACGCAGAGGCCCGCCCAGAAATTGCCGCTGCGATGAAAGCGAAGTGAGCTAGCTCACCAAACGTTTGAGATAGTCGCCATACTCGTTCTTGTGATCAGCGGCGAGTTTTAGAACACGCTCTGAATCGATCAGATTGAGGTGCCAGGCCACTTCTTCGGGACACGCGATCTTTGATCCGGTCCGTTTCTCTACGGCGTGCACGTATTCGGCGGCTTGCAGCAGCCCGTCAAACGTTCCGGCATCAAGCCAGGTGGTGCCGCGTGGCAAGACTTTCAGGGCCAGGTCGCCGCGTTCGAGATAGGCATTGTTGACGCTGGTAATCTCGATTTCGCCGCGTTTCGACGGGGTCACCGTTTTCGCGATGTCGACGACTTCATTATTGTAGAAATACAGACCCGTAACCGCGAGATTGCTTTTCGGATTTTTCGGCTTCTCTTCAATTGAGATGACTTTGCCGGTCTCGTCTTGCTCGACCACGCCAAATGAAGACGGGTCAGCAACGGTATAGCCGAAAATCGTCGCGCCGGAATTCGATGTGTTGATCGTTTGCAACTGTTCGCCCAGGCCGGCGCCGTGGAAAATGTTATCCCCGAGGGCCAAGGCGCAGGGGTCGTTCGCGATGAAGTCTTCACCGATCAGGAAGGCATCCGCGAGACCGCGCGGTTCATCCTGAGCGGCATATTGGAATTGCACGCCCCAATTTTCGCCGGTGCCCAGCAGTTCTTTGAACATTGGCAGGGCTTGCGGGGTTGAGATGATCAGAAAGTCCGTGACCCCGGCTAACATAAGGGTGGTGATCGGGTGATAGATCATCGGTTTATCATAAACCGGGAACAGCTGTTTGGAGATGCCGCGTGTGATCGGATGGAGTCGCGTTCCACGCCCGCCGGCCAGAATTATCCCTTTCATGGCCTAGCTTTCCTCGTCCATCAGTCTGTCTACCGTGTCCCGAACGCCCTCGCGCCAGGGGCGCGGTGTGATCCCCAACGTATCGGTGATCTTTCGCGTGTCCAGGCGAGAATTGAGCGGGCGGGCCGCTGGCGTCGGATAGTCTGAACTCGGGATGCGGTTCAAGCGAATCTTACAGCCGCTGCGCGCTTCGAAGGTCTCGAAAATCTCAGCTGCGACATCGGCCCAAGACGCTTCGCCGTCGGCGGTGAAATGGTAGGTGCCAAATGGCACCGCCCCGCCGGGCTCCAAAACAGCATTTGAAATCTGCAAGATCGCATCCGCGATATCGAACGCGCTGGTCGGGCAGCCGACCTGATCATCGACGACGGAGACCTCGCCCCGCTCTTTCGCAAGGCGCAGCATGGTTTTGACGAAGTTCGCACCAAATGGGCTGTAGACCCAGCTGGTGCGAAGAATAATGTGCTGCTTCAGCGCGGCCCGGACATGGTCTTCGCCTGAAAGTTTCGAGACGCCATAGACGTTTAGCGGGGCCGGCGTGTCTGTCTCTTGAAAAGCCGTCGTCCCGGTACCATCAAAAACATAGTCGGTAGAGATGTGGATCATGGGCAGGTCTAAGGCCGCGCAAATCTCGGCGAGGCGTTTTGGCCCCTCGGCATTAACGGCAAAAGCCGCATCACGTTCGCTCTCGGCGTGATCGACTTGCGTGAAGGCGGCTGCGTTGATCACCAGGTCGGGGCGGGCCGCTTCAATTGCGCTGCGCAAATGCTCCTGTGCCGTCAGATCGATATCCGGGCGGCCAAGCGCCTGCAGCTGAGCGCCATGCTTTGCGGCTCTTTCCGCAAGCGCCTGCGCAACTTGACCCGATTTACCAATACACAGCAGCTTCAACATGACCAGTCTCGAGCCATCAGAAGATCGGCGCGAGCGCGCTGAGTGGTGGCAGGATTTTGTCTTTTTCAGACAGCGTGACCGCGAGCCCCTCCATGGGCCATTCAATGCCAAGCGCTGGATCGTCCCAAGCGATGCCGCCTTCAGCCTCAGGCGCGTAATAGTCGGAAGTCTTATATTGGACATGGCAGTCTGGGGTGAGGGTCAGATAGCCGTGGGCGAACCCTTCAGGTACATAAAGCTGTGCGCCGGTCTCAGCGGACAGCTCCGCGCCAACGTGCTGGCCAAAAGTCGGGGAGTTTTGCCGGATGTCGACCGCCACATCATAAATCGCACCTTGCGTACAGCGAACCAGCTTGGCTTGCGCGCTTGGCGGTTTTTGAAAGTGTAAGCCGCGCAGGATACCCGCTTGCTGCGAATAGGCGTGATTGTCCTGAACGAAAGGGCCAGGGATTCCAGCGTCGCTATAGGTATCTGCGCGAAACGTCTCTGAGAAGAAGCCCCGCGCGTCGCCATGACGTTTCGGCGTCACCAGGATCACATCTGGGATGGCAAGTCGCTGGAACATGTCTGGCCTCTCAGCTTGTTGGCTCGCCTGCCGGACCTAGTGAATGTCTTGGCTTTTGTCGATCTAGTGGCTGAAATCACGTCACGGTGTTCCTATATCTAAAGGTATGGAACCAGTGAACGAGCAGAAGCGACGGGCTTCCATTGCTTACATCCTTCGTCGCCGAAAACGCAGTCAAAAGACGGGAGCGAATTCAGGCGGTGCCGTTAAAAGCGTGAACCGAAAAATGCGTGGGCATCTGACGTTTACCCCTACTGGGAGTAGTTTGGGTCGTTTTCGATACCTGACACTGGCGTCAACTATGATTGCCATAGCTTTGCCAGCAATATCTTTAGCCGTATTAGTTTCTGCCGCGTCCAAAAACGATGAAACCCTCGCGCACGCTCGTCTTGATCCGACGGGTTGGATTTTAGTCACCATTGCAGGCGCTTTGGGCCTCGGCGTTGTCGTTTTTTCGGTGGCTTACTTGGTATCTTTGGTGTGGCGCTTCCTGAAGTCTTTGGCGCCTTACAAAAACGAATAAGGGTCGATATCCACGGCCACGCGCGCGGCGTTCGGCAGTTTCAGGGATTTGAGCCAGGTCGCCATATAGGCGGAAAGATCGACCTCGCGCGGCGAGGTGATCAAGAAGCGTAAACGGTGACGACCGCGCAAGATGCTGATCGGGGCTGGGGCAGGGCCATACACGGTGACACCTTCCCCGTTGGGAGCCGCTTTGCCGGCCAGCAAACCGACCTCTTTAGCCATCGCGGCATCGGGCGCCGATAGAACCAGTGCCGCCATCCGGCCGAAGGGCGGCAAAGTCAGCTCTTCGCGAACATCTCGTTCGATCTGCAAGAAGCCATCCCGGTCTCCAGCAGCCAAAGCCTGCATGGCTGGGTTGTAAGGCTGATAAGTCTGGATCAGAGCCCGGCCCGGCCGTTCAGCTCGCCCCGCGCGGCCTGCGACCTGGCTTAGCAATTGATAGGTGCGCTCCCCAGCGCGCAGATCTCCGCCTTGCAGTCCGCTATCGGCATCGACTACGCCGACCAGAGTGAGGTTCGGGAAATTGTGGCCCTTGGCGACAATTTGTGTTCCGACGAGAACATCGATCTCACCTTCGGCCATGCGTTCGACAATGCCGCGCGTGGCTTCGCCGCCCATCGCTGTGTCGGAAGAGAATATCTCGACATGCGCGTCTGGAAGCAGAACGCGGACTTCTTCGGCCACGCGCTCTACGCCTGGGCCGACGCCCATGAGCGAGTCTTTCGCCCCGCACATCGGGCAATTGTCAGGCTTTGGCATCGACCAGCCCGTCAGGTGGCAGACCAGACGATTGGTGTAGCGGTGTTCGGTCAGCCAGCTTTCCGTGCCGGGACTTTTCAAACGCTCACCGCAGGCCTTGCAAATCACCAGCGGCGCATAGCCCCGGCGATTGAGGAAGAGCAGGCTTTGCTCTTTCTTCTCAAACGTCTCGACCAGCGCCTTTTCAAGCACGGGGGATAGCCATTGGCCCTTCTCGGGCGTGTTCGATTGGAGATCGACCAGGCTCATATCTGGCAAGCGGGCTGCGCCAGGGCGGGCGGAGAGCTTCAGCCGCTCATATCGGCCCGCCTCAGCGTTCACAACGGTTTCGAGCGCGGGTGTGGCGGACGCCAGAATGACGGTCGCGGCTTCCAGTTTGGCACGCATGACGGCCATATCGCGAGCATGGTAGCGCACCCCGTCTTCCTGCTTGAAGCTGCTATCATGTTCTTCATCGACAATGATCAGCTTTAAGTTCGAAAATGGGAGAAACAGGGCGGACCGGGCACCGGTGACAATCCGCGCGCGGCCATGCGCTGTTTCACGCCAGGTCCGGCGGCGCTGTTGATCGCTTAAGGATGAATGCCAGGGCGCAGGCCCCGCGCCAAAGCGGGTCTCGAAGCGTTCTAACACCGCTTGGGTGAGCGCAATCTCTGGCAATAGGACCAAGACTTGCGCGGTCGGGTCTTTGCGGAGTGTCTCTGAGATCGCCTCGAAATAGACCTCAGTTTTGCCCGATCCGGTAATGCCATCCAGCAGGAAGGGCTGGTAGCCGCCCGCCTTGACCGCGCGCCTCAGTGTCTCACCCGCCTGGGCTTGCTCGCTCGTCAGCTCTGGGCCGGAGCGATCTGGATCCGGCGCAGCGAAGGGCAGGTCGGTTTCGCGGATGTCTGCTTGCAGGCTGCCTGTTTCAACCAGGCCTTTGACCACTGAACTGGATACACCCGCCTGTTTGGCGAGCTCTGACGCGCTGGCGGGCCCGATCTCCTTCGCGGCGTCCAGGACTTTCTCGCGCGCCGGTGTCATCCGGTTGGTGCGATGTCCGGTCAGAGCATAGACCGTTTGTGTCGGCGACGGTGACAGTCCGCCGCGCGCCCGCAGCGCCATGCCGAGAACTTGACCGGGGCCCGCCACATTATATTTCGCGCAAAAAGAAATGAATCGACGCATCGCTTCGGGCATTGGCGGGGTTGGAAAGACGTCCGCGACGAGCTTCAACTCTCGTGTCGGATCTGCCTCGACCACATCCCAGACAACGCCGGTGCGCTCATACTTGCCAAGTGGCGCGCGAACATAAGAGCCAGGCTCGACGGTCATGCCCTCAGGAATGAGATAGTCGAACGGCTCGGGTAGCGGCATGGGAAAGAGGATTCGGGCCACGGGCATCTGCTCTCCATAGCAAAGCTCGCTCGCGCGGAAACCCGTCATTAAGCATGATGAGAGACACTCTTCACTATGACCCTGATTGAAGGCTTTCTGGATTTCATCCAAAGCGAGCAGCGCCTCGCAGACAACACGGTCGAAGCCTATCGCAGCGACCTTGGCGAATTCATCGGATTCCTGCGCGGACACCTACAAGCTGAACCCGGTATGCGGGCCTTCGCTGATTTGCAGGCGCGAGATATTCGATCGTTCCTGGCGGCGCGCCGCCGCGATGGCTTGGCGGACGCCTCAATTGCCCGGCTGCTTTCAGCGATTAAGAGCTTCTATCGCTGGCTCGACCGCGCGCACGGCGTGGAAAATCCCGAGATTGCCTTTCTGAGCGGTCCAAAACGCGGTCAACGCTTGCCCCGCCCGATCTCGGAAGTGGCGGCAAAAGACATGCTCGACCAGGCCGAGATCATCCAAGAAGAGCCTTGGATTGCGGCGCGCGATGTCGCGGCGCTCAGTCTCATGTATGGGGCCGGTTTGCGGATCTCAGAAGTCTTGGACCTTTCTGGCGATGTGAAAGCCGCGCCAGAACGCCTGCGCATCAAAGGCAAGGGCGGCAAGGTGCGTATTGTCCCGATCATTCCGGCGGTTCGAGATGCGATCTTGGCCTATGCCAGATTGTGCCCGTATGCGCTGAATGCGAGTACCCCATTGTTTTACGGCGCGCGCGGTAAGCGTTTACAGGCGCCAATCCTACGCAAACAAGTGCAAGTATTGCGCGGCGCCCTTGGGCTGACGGAAAGCGCGACGCCGCATGCCTTGCGCCATAGTTTTGCGACCCACCTTCTGGCTCATGGCGCAGATTTGCGGGCGATTCAAACCCTTCTGGGACATGCGAGCCTGTCGACCACGCAGGTCTATACGGGTGTTGAGGCCGGGCATCTGCGCAAAGTTCACGCGAACGCTCACCCGCGCGGTTAAGCGGGACTCATCTCAGCGAATCCGACCGAGCTCGCGTTTTGGGAATACTCCTGTCTGTTTCCGATCAGACAGGACATCGCCCATGGATTTCTCCGCTAAACTGACTTTGCCCTATATCCTGCCGAACCAGGCGCAAAAGCATGTCACGATGAATGAAAGCCTGCGCCGGTTGGACGCCTTGGTGCAGATTTCTGTGATCTCGATGACGGAAACCGAACCACCCGGAATGCCGGAAGAGGGAGACCGCTACATTGTGGCAGATGGCGGAACCGGGGCTTGGGAGCGGGCTGACCGACACTTAGCGGCCTATCAAGATGGCGCTTGGGAGATATATGAACCGCAAATTGGATGGCTCGTTTGGGATGAGGCGCAGACGGCCTTGGCGATCTATGATGGCACGGATTGGAGCGCACTCGGCCCATCCTCGGAGCTCGATACGCTCGGGATCAATGCCACCGCGGATAGTTACAACCGCTTGATCTTGAGCGCCAATGCCAGCCTGTTCGACCATGAGGGGGCAGGGCACCAATTAAAGGTCAACAAAGCCGCCGAGGGCGACACGAGCAGCCTGGTTTTTCAAACCGCCTATCAAGGTCATGCTGAAATGGGGCTCGCTGGGAACAATAATTTCAATGTGAAAGTCTCGCCCGACGGGCAGAATTTTCTGAACGCCTTCCTGATCCGCAGCGATACGGGAAATGTTGGTATCGACACATATTGGCCGACGGCAAAACTGGATGTCGGCGGCGCGGTTCGCATTGGCCAAGTCACGCGCGCGGATTTGCCGAGTCCTGCAGAAACGGGTGCGGGCGCCGTGCTCTATGTTTCAGATCATCCCGGCGGAGCGGCGTTGGTGTTCAGCGATGGGGCTGATTGGCGGTCCGTGCACGAGCGAGCAATTCTTTAGCCTTCCTCGGCCGGATCAGGAGCGTTTGGGACTTCATCCAGCCGGTCGCTCATCCTTTGCCCAGTACGGCTCGCGCTTGCGAGCTTTTCGATATGCGCTTTGCCAGTTGCGGCCAGCTTGCGGCGGGCCTCTGTGTCTTCTGCCAGCCGGCGCATGTGTCCGACCGCATCCTCGTGATCAGGATCGGCCCAATAGGCGCTCGTATCGCCATAAACGCCATACTCGTCCTCACATGGAATGAGGCTCGAGCGGACCAAAGCCGCGCTCGTTTCATTGGTGAAATCCATATTGCCGGACCAATCGGTGCAAATCACCGGCTTGCCGAGTGCCATCGTCTCAGCCAGGCCCAGCCCGAACCCTTCTGAACGATGCAGAGACACCAGTACATCGCAGGATTTTAACAGCGCCCATTGGTCTTTCTCGCTGAGCGAAGTGTCGAGAATTTCGATGTTCTGAGCCCCATGTATCGCCGTGGTCAAATTAGTCATCGCCGTTTCGCTGCGCGCGAGATTTCGCGTTTTGACGATCAGCCGCTTGCTAGGATCCTCGCCAAAGGCCGCGCGAAAGGCCCGGATCGTCGCGATCGGGTTCTTGCGCTCAAAAGAGGACATGCTGTCTGCCATGGTGAGAAAGATCAGCTGATCCTTTTTCCAACCGAATTTCATGCGCGCAGGCCGAACGCCCTTTGGCGGCGCAACCGCGTGTCCAAAGACATGAATGTCAGGGGCATCGGGATGTTTGCGCAGGGCATCGGCGGTAAATGTACTGATCGTCCAGAGCTCTGAGAGATATCGAAACGCTTTTTCCCATCCGGTGGGAAAGGTTGGTAATTCCCAGGCCCAGTATCCGATCGTGTACCAATTGCGCCCGCGCTCCAGTCCAAGATGCTGCATCGCTGACATGGTCTCCGGACCATTGAGCTGCAGGATCAGCGTGCCCTCCTGATCGTCTGGCATCTGCTGGCATGGAATTTCGCTGGTCAGATCGACCGGCGCGAATGGTTCAGATAGGTCGACGGCGATCGGATTGAGGCCGGCAGCCTGCAGCGCGCGATAGGTTGTCCGCGCGGCTTCGCCGATCCCGTTCGCCGTGCTGAACAGGCCCGCCACAACCAGCGGCGCTTCTGGATTGCTCGGGCGGTACTGCGCCGGTCGCGCAATCATCGACCGCGCATAGGCGCTCTGCCAGCGCGGACCGACAATCGTCCACATTCGATAGCGCCACGATTCTGGAATTCGCGCCCAAAGCGAACGCGCGGCGCGCAGCATGCTCATGCGCAGCCGGGTCAGCGGAGCGGGGGGAGCTTCCTGCATCGTCTAAGCCCTCGGCTCTTGCTGCGTGGCCCAGCGCATCTGCTGCAAATCAGACGGCGTCAAATAGGCGGCGGCTTGGTCAAGAAAGCTAGTGGCCTCACGCGCCAGGCTATCGCGATCATCTCCGAGTTCTTTTTCGAGCTCTTCCAGGAAGGTCGCCGCCCAATGCGGCTGCGCTTTGCCAAGATGTCGCTGGCTTAGCGCGAGACCCTCAAGCGCAACGGTCGCGCGCATCGTCTTCGTGATACAGTCGGCGTGAAGCCGGGACTTGGCGATAGTTTGCTCAAGAAAGCCAATCCGCTCTGGGAAGGCCCGAAAGGCGCGGATCCAATAATCATAATCGAACGCGGTTTTGAGTGAGCGATCAAGCTCGCCGAGTAGGACCAGAGCAGAAGCTTTCAAAAAGACCGTTGGCTGGCAGATAAAGCTGCCACCCTCAAAGCCTTTCAAGCCAGCATCTGGCGTTTGTGTCGGATAGAGCGCAATTGGCTGACCGGCCTCATCGACATGCTCACCGCGACCATAGCACATCAGCCAATCGGGGTGGTTTTGGAAGCCGCTCACCATGCTGGAGATGGCGTCATCCGCGTACAAATCATCTGAGTTCAGCCATCCAATGATCTCCCCGCGTGCTTTCGAGAAGGATTTAAGGATCGCATCGGCCGGGCCATCATCAGGCTCAGAGACCCATCGCAGCCGCGGGTTGTCGGCTGATATACGGCCCAGGATTTCAGGGGTTTGATCGGTTGATCCGCCATCAGAGACGATGAGCTCGAGATTGGTATAGGATTGGCTGAAAACGCTATCGATCGCCGCCTCGATATATTGAGCTTGATTGAAACTCGGCATGGCGATGGTAACGAGCGGCGTCATGGTCTTGGATCGTCACTTCATCGTTTCAGCCAGGGCAGCCATCTCCGCAGGGATGGTTTCTCGTCAGGCTCTTTCTCAGTCGGGGTTGAATTCCACAAAGCGACCGCGACTTCAACTGCATCATTGAAATCAGGAACCAGGGACTCTGCTTCCTCTGGATATTGTGAAAAGTCTTCCGAGAAGAGCGGCGCTGGATGCTCGGGGAATGCCATTGCGCGCAGACGTTCATTGGCTTTGTCGAATTGTCGATAGAATGAAATCGCCTGATGCCGGGAGAGCGGGTAGTATTTGCCCGCGAACAATTTACCCACGCGGCGAACAAGCTCGGCGCGCTTCTCATCCTTCCAGTCACCAGGTGTGTTTGGGTAGAGGTGGTTCAGAGCGTGGATAAACTGGAACCCTTGCCGGTTTAAGGATCGATTGTGGCGATGTGGAACGATGCTGAATTCTGGCAGACCGGCTGCGACACAAAAATCAGAGACGAGACTGTCATTTGGCCACTGCTCTGGATCATAGACGCGCGCGTGCATCGCGTCTGAGCCGAACACGTCTGCCCACCGCGTATAGATCTCGTCATAGGCATAGTATTTTGGTGTGTTGTTCAGCGTGCGCAGGATATTGTCCAAGGTCACTTGTGCCGAGGATTTCAGCCGCGTCGACAGAAGCGAAAGAGCCAGTTCATCCTGGCGGCGGAAGTAGACTAGCACCTCAAAGGTCTCGACCCATCGCTCGAGGAATGCCTTCAAGTCAGTTATTTCGCGCTCAAGATAGAGCCGGCTTTGAAAGTGCTCGGATGAAATGATCAGTGTATCGGTAGATTCGAGACTTTCGAATTCGGCATCGAGTCTATCGCGGAGTGAATCCTTGAACGCTGCCTGGCTGGTTTTGTCCGTAATCCCAAGTTCGCGCCCTGTGTCTTGGCCCCACGGTGCATGATGAACAATCGCGACAAATTCCCATTGCGAAGAGTGCTCTGTATCGGCTGCAAGCGGATGGTAGATGCCGTGCTTGGCCAATGCATCGCGATTGTGTCTCAAGTATTGTTGGATCGCCGTCGTGCCGGTTTTTTCCGTTCCGATATGGAGGATGCACTTTTTGAACGGTTTTCTGGAAGACATCTGCTTTAATCTACTCGCCCAACATTCGCGTCCCTTGCACCGGGTTCATTAGACCAGCTTTGGTCCAACACAAAATCAGAAACCTCAGTTGTGCAGTGAGCTTCGTGGGGTCTTGCCTGTGATTAGTCTTCCGCAAAGGGGTCGGTTACCGGCTCATTCACATGGTCGCCAAACCCATGCTGCCATTTCGACCAAACCACTTTGCCCTCGGTATACTGCCAGGGTTTGAATTTAATCTCCTGGTTGCGCAGCCGATTATTGATCATCACCAGATCAACCAATGCGAGTTGGCCGAAATAGTAGGCATTGTCGCAAATATCGAACATGCGGAAGCCGCATTTTTCCAGCAATGCCGCCCGTGAGCAAAGGTCTTGGCGGCCGATCGAGGCTTCGATGATGATAAAGGATGCCCCGCCAATAACATCTTGGCCGCCTTCGATGATCTGCTCTTCAACGCCGTCGACGTCGAGTTTAATCAGGTAGGATAGATCGCCCAGCCCTTCCCGCGACATGATGCTGTCGAGACGGCGGGTTTCGATTTCCTCAATGTTGACCAGAAAATCGAGATCATCCTCACGTTCTGGTTTGATGTGAGAATGGGTCACACGTCCCGATCCGTCGACGCTTGTATTGTGGAGATAAAGCATCCCGTCGACATTGCTCAGCGCCTGCTTGTGCAGCGTATAGCTTATCCCGGCATCACGGTAGTTTTTTTCCAAGTCGGGATGATAGGTGGATACAGGCTCGAACAGGTGATGGTGCTTGTCAGGGTAGACATCCATCAAGAAGTCAGTTTTGCGCTGCGCTCCAATATCAATAACTTGCTCAACGGCCTGAGGGGCAATTTCACGATTGATCCGTAAGGATTGCTGAAGGGTAGGGTACCGCATGAACGCTCCGCGACGCTGAACTGTGCGGCCTTACATCACGTTACGGCGAGATAGGCTAGCTCTGAAAACGTGTCAGACCGTTCTGAAGCTTCGGCGATACATTTACGATAGGCGGTGTGCATTTCTGGTGAACCGAGTTTGTCGTCCTCAGTCCCGGTATATCGAAATGTGTTTAGGCGCTCAGAAGTGATTGCATTTCTAGGGAAACTGATCGCTTCCAAATAGCTTGCCACATTATCTTGAGTCAGATGCGGTCCATAATGGAGAATGTCTCCGCCGGTTTCGGCATATAGATCGAAGCTCTTGATATAGGCGTCTCTCAATTGCGCTGGGGCGGCATCAAACTTCTTCGTCGCAGACTTCATAAATCCACCTGGCGCGCGCATACAAAATAGGGAACGCGCCGGCGGTCCAAACATCGAGACCAGATAGCGATACTCCATGATCGAGCTGTTTGCTTGTTTGTAGACCATATCAATTTGGCGGCCCCAGCCATTTTTCGCATTCTCATGCATATTGTCTGACAAGTCAGACAAAAAGCGATCGAGATCTAGACCTATGACCCGCTCCGCATGATTGAGGATCCGGCCGAGGCCGGGGTCAGAGGCAAATTTCATCGCATTCGAGTTAAACAAGCCGAGCATGTAGGTTGTCCCGGTGCGACCTGCACCATGAATAAACCACCAATTCTTGAGCTTTCCCATATGTTCCCCACCTTATTTCGTATAGTCCCTGCATCGTCCGACTAAGCCGGACTTGAATTGTATGTCCCGCGTCCCTGCATCAAGGCTTTGAGCGTCGCTTCAACAACACATTCAGCTCCCAAAACGCGCACACCTCATAGCCAACCGCGAGCAGTTTCCGGAGTGTTTCTTCGATGGTCCAAGGCGGCACGGGTTGATCAAACTCGAAGGCGATCTGATCTGGAAAAATGCGTTCACTGATCAGGTGCTCGACGACCTCGTGCTCCGCGCCCTCAATGTCAAATTTGAGCATGGCCAATTGATCCGGAGTGGCGTTCATTTCTGACAAAAGAGTCTTCACGCATTTTACGGGCAACTCAAAAAAATCGTTCCCAGGGTTTAGCTGCAATGTTGAGAGCGAGCCAACGCCTGGCAAATTCGGTTTGAAGAATTTCAGAACCTTGTCACTGCCTGCCAAACCAACGGGCACAAAACTCAAGTTTTGCGGCAGGTCCACATTTTCAAAATGCTTCACAGATTGCGGAGATGGATCCAGAATCATCGCCCGCGCATTTGGAAACTGCTCTGCTAAGGCGATTTCGAAACTGATATTGATGCCCGCGCCGGCGCAAATGAACACCGGGTTTTCGATCTGAGAGATTGGCTCGGCCAGATACTTCCAGTCATAATTCTTATCGCCCGCAGAGATGATTTTCTCTTTATCGGCGAATCGCAATCGCGCCGCCAGGCCGTGCATATATGTATAGCTCGCCCGAACGACATATTCGAAACGGGGTAGGTTGGCTTTCAATTCGTCGGGATAAAAGCGCGGTTGTTCGAAGAACATTTGCTCCAGAAACGCGACATCCTCATCCGTGACCGGTTTTTTATAGATCTCAGTCTGCGTTTCGCGGGCCTTATAGACATAGTCGGGAACCATATATCGGGTCATGTTGATACCGCTTTCGGATTAATCGGCGAGGGCAAATTCAAAGGTCGGGTGCGAGCCGTCCATCATTTGTGAAACGGCGCCTGGCACGTCATTTGTCCAGATACTCGGGTCGATGAGATCACCGCCCTTGGGGTGGATGCTCGGTAGGGGCACTTGCAATTGTTCGCGATAAAACTGGATGCCCTCTAAATATCCGTCGAGCGGGTTCATCGCCGCGAAGTGATAGATTTGCCCGCGCGCCTTGGGAATGCCGCCTTTGCGGGCGTGGAACTTTCGACCTGCGAAATCGAACTTGTGGTCGCTGGTGTTTGGCGAGGTCAATTGCAGCAATGCGCCGTAATCGTGCGGCGGCACCTCAATCTCAGTTTGCGCCAGACCAATGCCCCAAAGCGGCTCATCGCTCAGCTGTCCAGGGCGACTGAAATAGGAGGCTTTGAACGCATCATCATCGTTCAGCATCATTTCCAAGAGCTCGCGCCCCTTGTGCAGAACGATATTGTCGCCCGTATTCTGATAATAGAAGACACCCCAATTCGTGATGTACACGCCCGGCGCTAGTCCCGCCTGGACAACCTCATCGATGTCGAGCGTGTCGCGATAGCATTTTCCAGTCGTCTTGAGATTCGCCATAACCCCGAACGGGCGGTCGGCAAAGAGAGACCAAAAGTGATCGATCTTGTCACCGATCAGCAGGCAATCGGCATCAATATGCATGCAGCGCGCAAACGGGCTGTATTTTTCAAGCACGAACCGTCGGACGAACATGCCATCATAGGGCGGACCTGGATCGAAGGCGACGATGTGGTCAAACAAGCCGGAATAGCATTTCGGGACAGACAGGCCGCCTGAGATCATAAGTGCGATTGGGCGATCATCATTGTATTTCAGCGAACACGCCGCCGATACAGCAAGCTCCAGATAATGGTGCTTATTGGCTGCGATTAGAATGTAACCTTCAGATGCCGGGTCGCTCATGCCATGCCTTGCCGAATGATATCGCCAAAGGCATTGGGGCCTACCTGTTCGAACAAGGTCTTTCCAGCGGACATCATCTCTACACGCTCTGCCTCTGACAGGGTCCGGGCGCGTTGAAGGGCGCGCTGATACCCGTCTGCAGAATCCTCTTCAATAATCGCCGCTCGATCCCACAGATCTTGCGATCCGACAAGCTTTAGTTCACGTGTCAAAACAATCGGGATTGAGCCCAAAGCTAAGCTTTCAAAAATTCGAATACTATTAGGACCTGACCCTGTCGGGCAGAGCGTGAACCAGGACTGGCGAATCGCGTCGAGATAGTCCCGCTTCATTTTTTCTTCGGCATTCAGCTGATCAACTGATGCTGTTTGACCAGAGATTTGCTCCTCATAGACGGCTCGGTCGAAGTGCCAGCGGTCACGCTTGATGATGTGCAGATCGGCATATTTGCCTTCATCGCCAAAAATCACTTCGCGAACATTGCTGAGATAGATTTTGGGATTATAGGCGCCGACAAAATTTGCCAGATGGCATTTCTCCGAAATTTCGCTGCCGACATATTCTGGCGCTTGGGCTGGAAATAGTGGGAAGGGATGAATGCGGATGCCCTTGGAGGTTTGATAGGACTGTACGGCGTGCGACCAAAACACGTCGGTAATGCCGATCGCCTGGAACAAGTCGAAATAGTTGATCGCTCGAATATGCTGCGCCACCGTGGCCCGTCGTCCGGAAGGGTCACCTGCTTGTGTTTGCTGCGCATGCAAGAGCGCTTGCAGGATGTCTCTGGACTCTTTTGTGCGTTGTTTCAGGCCATCCATAAGGGTCGCCCAGGCATAGCCGAGATAGTCAAAATCGACTGGATCACCCCCGGCTTGGAGTTGTAGGAGCGCTGTTTCTTCGGTCGCAGCGGGTCTTTGCCAGTGTTTGGAATACGCGCTGATTGAGCCGCCACTTTGCGCGCGTGGGTGTTCTGCAAAATCGCTGTCTGTTCGCCCCATCGCCGTTTTACTCCACCAATAGAGCCAGCAAGTCTCGGCGGCTACGATCGAACCGCTGCGCCGCCTGCTGGTCTTCGAGGGAAAGCCTCTGATCTTCCAAAGTCGCGATGTTGATGCGCCGCAAGGCTTTCATGCCACTTCTGAACACCTCATTTTCATAGGCAATGATCGGGAAATGATAGTCCATCAGTAGCTTTTCGAGAATGTCCTGACGCTTCAGATTGCTGTCTGGAATCGCTTCTCTCAAAACCCATAGATAGCGCTTGGTAAATTCCTCCACCGGGGACAGACCCTCACCGCGAAGGTCGGCATCTGCGTGAACATAATCCACATTGTTTGTTGAGCTCAGCGCATGAAAAAGATTGCGCGCCCAGAAGTCTGCGATGGCGCGTTTGTGAGAGCGCAGGGCGAAAATACTCCCTGCCGGGAGGTCAATCGCATGTACCTGACCCAGCAGAGGATAAAGCACTTGCGCGGCATTTGGAGCGCGCTGTTCAAGCATCACTTGCGGCAAATCGGTTAGGCAGACTCGCGGCGCGGCTAAATCTGCGGTCTCGGATAGAGCGATCTCTACGCGGCTTGCGCTAAGCCTCAGAGACAAACCCGATTTGTGCGAGGTCGCCTGGAACAGAAGCGAGTCAAACGCTTCGCAGTGCGGCCCGACCTCAAAAAATTGGGATGGCGTCAGCGTCATCGACATCAGGCACGCTCCAATTCTGAAGCTTGCAGCAGGCTGCGCCAGTCAGGCTTTTGTTCGGTGAGCCATGCCGCGCATTGCGCGATTTGGATATCGTTCAAGCCAAGCTCGACATTCTCGGCCATCAGGGTTCCGGCGCGCATGGTTGGTGTGTAGCGGTGATACCATTCAGAGCCCGAGCTGAGCTCGGTCGCAAAGGTTGGAATGCCTTTCGCCAACGCGTTGAACTTAAGCCAGACATCATCGGCGTACGGCGCATAGCGCAGGATTTCAGACGTGTTTGTAACCGACCCTCCTGAGAAAAACCCAGGCGGATAGAGCACGCCGCCAGCGCCGGTTGGCACAAGATTGAACGATGGGTCCTGCGTGCGGGCTTCTCTTTGCCAGTCGCGATACGGACCGATCGCGCCATCCGCGCTGAGGCTCATCATATGACAGCGATTGCCAATGACGGTGTTCGGATGTTTGAGATGTCCGCTGAGCAGGCGTTCCATCGAATAGGGCTGATAAATCACGTCATCATCGACGATCACATAAGGCCGCTCTGGGTCGAAATGCTCAGTATGTGTGAACTTGTCGTACTGATGCCGCGTGGAGTCGACAAAGTGCAGGACCAGTCCGGAGGCTTCAAACGCGCGCAATTGCGATGGCAGCCAGTTCGCGTTTGGGATCTCATCGCGGCCGAGAAACAGGTGAATGCTTTCAGGTTTCGCGCTTTGCTTGAGCAGCGACCTGATCACGAAGTGTAAGGTTGATATGCGCGCCGGAAATGAGGTCAGGCCGATTTGATAGGCCGGGTAAGTCTCGCGCGGCGCTGGCACCTCAATCCGCGATATGCGCGTATCTTCTTGGGTCGCGAAAGTCTGCGTTTCTTCTTTCAGTTCGCGTTTCGCGCGCCGTTGATCGCTGATCAGGTGGATGCGTTTGGCTTGTGCTTCCAGAAGCCGATTTTCAGCATCGCCCCAGTTTGCCTCCAGGGCGGCTTTGCAGGCCATGCGCAGCGCCCGCACATCTTCGGCGCGGAGGCTTGCAGATTGTTTCTGAAACAGCGTGTCCAAGACGGTATAGGCCAGATGCGAACGCACGCGGTCATTAGCCGTCCGCAACAGATCTAGAATATCGCGGACATGCGTACATTTTCGGCGAAACTCGATAATCGCGCTCGCAGGCTCGGTATCGAGATCAGCATACTCGCTGGTCAGCGTATCCAGGATGGAGGTTCGGGTCTTATCAAGATTGGCCGAAATGCCGGGTTCAGCCCCGCGAATGGCCCAAACGTCGGGCACGATTTGGATGTCCGCGCCATTCTCATAAAATCGTCCAAGTTGCAGCGTATCGCTATCGGTCTTGTGCCTACGCGCATCGAACCGGTTCTGACGCAGCAGGTCTGTGCGCACGAACAGGGCCTGATGGCAAAAGCCAAGGCTGGCCATTTTGAACGCCTCGCCGGTTTGCCAGGACGCCCAGACATTGTCGCCGAGCTGGCCCCAGCCCATACAGCCATCATGCCCGCCGGCCTGCAGGAACGCCTTGGCTTTGGTGAGCACGTCATCAGCCGCGAAAACGTCACCAGAATTCATGAAGCAAAGATACTGACCGGTGGCGAGGTCCAGCGCCTTATTCATCGCGTCATAGACGCCGGAATCAGGCTCGTGGATGGATTGATCGACCTGGCCAGCCTGTTTCCAGAAATCGGTTAGCTCACGCGTGCCGTCTTCCGAGTTGCCGTCGACAATGACATATTCAAAGTCAGCCTCTCTTTGGCGAAACACGGACCGGGCCGTTTTGGTCAACGCCCAAGCGTGTTTGTATGACACGGTGACGATTGTAAAAAACGCGCTCACGATCCATTTTCTCCATGCACCTCACTGTCATAGTTCAATTTTTCGACAAGTTCGTGATAGGAGCTGCAATTCAATTGCGCGAGAATAGCGTCATCAATCGGGGTCGGTGGTCTTGGCTCGATGGTTCCGCTGGTTCGGCCACTGTCTCCAGAGAATTTGAAACTATCAAAGACGTCCTGGAAGTCCTCAAAAAAGCCAAGCTCTAAATGCTCACAAATGGTCTGCATGACCTGAATAGGGTCGGCCACAAAGTTCTCATATTGCACAACCGGGGTCCCCTCATAAGCCTCGAGGAAGGATAAATACCGCTTGCAATATTCATCAAATGTATTCGGCGTAAGGTGACCGTCCCATCCCATTTTCACCATCGATTGATAGCTGCGAACAGGGTGGCGAACCGTTACCAGGGACAGCAATGGGAGTTCGGCATCTTCCAGAATACGCTTTAAGGTGTAGCGATTGTCGCGACCCGCGCCATACAGGAAATGACCATGTGTGTGGTCTCGAAGGACCAGGGTTTTGCCCGATTGTTCCAATGTCTGGGCAACCTGCTGGATGGAGTTGCCGAACAGCTTGGCCACGAGCTCGGGCTCAGGCGGGGACCCTGATTGGTGCATCAACGCGATCAGGTCGGTTGGGCTGAAACGATCCAAGTCGCCACGGAATGGGATCGCGCTCAATGGATCAACCTCGTTCAACACCACGGTGTTCGACATTGAGGCGATGCATTTGGCGAGCATCGTCCCGCCGCTGCATGAAAAGTGATGGATGGTGCGAATTTGCAGCGGAGATGCAGGCGTGATTTCGCTGAGCTTGTGGATCGCATTTTGAACCGTTTGAGCTTGATCATCATCGGATTTCAGCCGGCGTGCATTTTCGTGCGGCGCGATCCCGTGTTCCTCTGCGAGGCCCAAAATACCTTTTACCAGGTTGGAAAAGTCAGTCTTCTCGGCGGACATGCTCAAATTTGATCCACACTAATCGTCCGACTCGAGCGCGGTCTCAGCTCGCGATAGACGGGCCAAGATTTCAGCCACCAGTTTTTCGGTTTTTTTGTTTTTCACCAGCAGATCGGAATAACGTTGCTCAAGCGCGGCGAGATTGTTCTGCGCGATTTTTCGGCGTTTTTCGGCTTCGCTGTCTTCGCCGCCCTCATAGGCGGCAAGCTGTTGCAGGCTACCTGCGCAGTTCCGAGCGAAGAGCAAGGTCTCTAGAGCCGGATGCCGCTCGGGGCTGCGGGCCATCAAAACGAACCCGTTCGCGCTTAAGAAGTCGATCGCCGCCTCTGAGGTGCTGAGATCGCTGGTGGTCGTCTCATTCCAGGTGCGCAGATAGATAACGTGGAGCTCAGTGAGGCAGTCAGCGGCGGCTTTTAGAACCTCGAGTCCATCGAGGCGATCAACAATCAACCAATTGAATGATGTGTTCGCAGCGTGGATGAAATCGAGCAATGCGATCGAAGACACCTTGGTTTGCGATGTTTGCTCCAGATTTTTCCATAAGGGCTTCAAGGTCTCTGCGCTGACCAAGCCAGTTTCACGATCAATGCTGTTCTTGAAAACCGTAACGTCGCCGCCCATTGGGCTGATCGCTTGCTGGCTCGACTGCACGTCTAAGTCTTGGGTCTTGGGGGCGTCGATGACTTGTTGAAGGAAGCCTTCGTCCGGGTGGACAAGCGTGATTGAGGCGGCGCCCAGTTCAGAGATGCGCTGCAATTGCTGCGGCATCACGGCGCCGAGCGCCAAAGCAGACTTGGGCGGTAGAATCTTGCTCAATAGCAATTCGGCGTCTGTGATGCTCGGTTGGTCCAACTCAAACCCCAATCTTGTGGAGACACAGGAATACAGACATGGCGTGGATAAATCGACCCCGTATCGAAGTTCTAAACTCGTCGTCCGCCGCTTTAAGACTATGAAGTTCCACATTCTTTCACTATTCACTATTCTTACGCTTCGGAAGTACACATAAACAGTGGCGCAGACCCAGATAATCTGATTTGGAAGGCGCCGGGCGACGCGAATCATCTCGTGGGAGAGAAATGATGACCATTTTGGTGACCTGCGGCATCCATGACGAATGGTGCACGTTTGCGCAAGGTCGACTTGAGAGCATGGGGTTTAACGCGCCGGTGGCGTCGTCCCGCTCACACATGTCCGCGTCGGAATTAACCGAAAAAATGCTCTCCGTCAGCCGGCCCGGCGGTAAAACCTCATACAAATCTCCCGCGCCAAAACTCGGTCAGGCCTGGCATATTGCAGCAGCCGATTTGATGATCGCCAATGCTGATCAAGAATCCTGGGGGTGGGCCCACCCTGACAATTTACGGTTTCTCGAGTTTTGGAAAGCATTCGAGCCAAATTGCCGATTTGCGCTGATCTACACGTCTCCGGCGGAATATGTGGCGCGCGAGATTTCGGTCAGCGATACGGAAGAAGACGGCCTCGAAAACATCCTCGAGCGCTGGCGTGATTATCATGAAGAGATGCTCCGGTTCTATCACGCGAACAGCGACGTTAGCATGCTGATAAACCTGCACAATTTCGAGGATACGGCGCAACCGATCGCAACCTTGTTGTCGGATCGATTGAACGTGAATGCGACGCGGCTGAATCAAGCCGAATACTTGTTTCAGTCGGCCCTGATGGATGTCATCGCTGAGCGCCTGGTCGACCAAGAGCTTGAGGCCGCGAATTTGTTCTCAGAGCTCGAAAACTCCGCAGATCTGCCAATGTCACTCTCATCATACTCTCGGCGGGGGCTGGCGGGTAAAGCGCACCGGGAATTGGATGAAAACCTGGCTGGTCTGGATCAAGCTCAAGACAATTTGCTGAACGCGCAGCGCGAAATCGATCAGCTGACTGAGTCGCTGAAGCGTACAGAAGATTTGCTCGAGACGGAGCGACGCGAGAAAGAAGTGTTGGAACTTGCCGCGTCCGAGGCGCATGTGCCGCAATTGCTGGAAAAGCAGCTCGAACAGGTCCGTGAGGAGCTGCATCTCTATTTCAACAAGTATAATGAGCTTAAGGCGCAGGTCGCGGCGAACCCAGCCGCTTTGTCGAAAGCTCACGCTGCATCTGCGGCCGCGCCTCTGGCACCACTCATCCAAATTGACCTGAAATCCTACATTGATGGCGAGGGATGGCATCATGCGGAAGATCATGGCCGCTGGGCCGGGGCATCTTTGTCGAGCACGCTGCGCCTGCCAGATTTGGACGCTGGTAAATACAAAGTCAGCGTGAGAATCGTGGATGCGATGGCGCTTGATATTCTGCGCGGCATGTCGCTGACGCTAAACGGGGCGCCGCTGAACGCTCATTTGAAGATTTTGAGCGATATGGGCGGGCGACTGGCACCGCTGCGCCGGGCGAAGGCGCATGCCAGCAATATTGAAAAACCATTTCCCGCAACGCTGACGGCGACGATCGAGCCGGCCCAAATTCGCATTCGCGATGACAACATTCTCGGAATCGTGAGTCCGCGTGCGGTGCATCCGCCATCTGTGCACGGGCACGATGACCGGCTACTATCATGCTGTATCGAGAGTGTGAGCTTTCATCGGGTAGCGTAAATGTTAGATTCCCAAAATTACCGGAAAGCCCAAGTGCAGCAGCAATCGCTGAGCGGCTTTAGCTTGCAGCCGAAAGCAGCCTTCGACGATATCGTCCAAGGGGCGAAGCTTTGGCGTGTTTGGCTGTCTCTGTCTTGGCAGGAGTTTATCTCGACCTATCGCCGTTCGATTATCGGGGTGTTTTGGGTCATGCTGTCTTTCGCAGCCTTTGTATTCATCAAGCTGACAATCTTCTCATCGCTGCTCGGTGCAGATGATGTTCGCTATTATGATGCCTATCTGGTGATCGGCTTTTTCATGTGGGTGTATTCCCAGCAAGTCATCATGACGGCGCCTGACACATTTGTCAGTTCGAGCGGGTGGATACGAAGCGAGGCGCTGCCGCTCTCAACCTATATCTACAAAATGGTGATGCGGGAGATTTACAATCTTCTCTTCACGTTTGTGGTCGTCATTATTGCGCTAATTTACCTGCAATATCCGGTTAAAATACAAGCCCTCTATGCGGTCCCGGCGATCCTGTTTCTGTTGCTGAATGCGTTCGCAATAAAACTGCTACTGGGGATCATTGGCGCACGAGTTCGCGACGTCACACACTTGGTCAAAGCGATTATGCTGCCGATGATGTTTTTGACGCCGATCTTCTGGATGCCTTCGCAAATGCCAAACCTCATGAAGGTCTTGTGGTGGAATCCGCTATTCCACGCGATTGAGATTTTTCGAGCGCCGATTCTGGACGGGGAATTCCCAACCGAAAGTTGGATCTTTATGGGCGTGGTTTTCGCTATCGTCTCAGTTTCAGGCTTTCTGCTGTTTTCGCGGCTCCGCCAGCGAATTGTATTTTGGTTTTAGACCATGGCCCAGATCGACGCGTTTAATCTCTGTCTCCATTATCCGTTAACAGGCGGCGCGGATCGCAATATAAATGCAGACCGCGAGCCAGACTCTATCGTCACCGTGGGGCGCAAGAAGTATATTCTCGCCCTTCGAGATGTGACTTTCTCCATCCAGCGCGGCCAGAATGTCGGTCTGGTCGGCCGCAATGGGTCTGGCAAGTCGACGCTTCTCCGCGTGTTGGGCGGGATCTATACACCGACCAGTGGTCAAGTTGTCTCCTCCGGTAAAATCTCATCTCTCTATGGCATGAATCTCGGCATTCAACCGGACGCAACCGGGCGTGAAAACATTGTTTTTCGCGGGATTATCAAAGGCTGGTCTCGAGAAGAACTCAACGAGCGAATTCCTGAAATTATCGCGTTCAGTGAATTGGGTGACTATATCGATTTGCCGCTTCGAACCTATTCAGATGGTATGCGGATGAGGCTGCTTTTCGCCATCGCGACCTGCTTTGCGCCAGAGATCCTTTTGCTCGACGAATGGATCGGGGCAGGGGATGCGAATTTCCAAAGAAAAGCCGGGCAGCGGATGAACGATCTGGTCGATGAGGCTGGTATCACCGTCGTCGCCAGTCACAATCGCAACTTGATCCAAAGCGTTTGTGAGCAAGGTATCTGGCTCGATAAAGGCGTCATGCGCGCCTATGGTCCAATCGCCGACGTCTATAAGGAAATGGACGCGCACTATGCCAAGGTTCGCGCCTAAATTACACTAAATCAGCGGTGCGAAAGCCGTCACAGCGTGATAGAGCATGCTCGCCGGAACGGCTTTGGCAATTGGCGCGCCAGACGCATCCACCTCATCAATCCAGCCACCTGCTGGGCCCTGATCAAGATAGACCTCAAAGATTTGCTCCAGCAGCGCTCCTGCTTTTGCGCGTGAAGCCACGCCCGGATGCAGGAGATAGGCTCGGAACATTTCCAATTGATGCCACAAGCGGCTGTTCGCGTTTGTGATCTCGCCATTTGCGCGGCGCGCATTCATGGCAAGGCCGGTTTCAGCGTTTAAACCATTGGCGTCGGCATAGCGAATGAGGCGGCGGCGCCAGCTCAATGAGTCATGCCCCGACACGCTTTCATGCATCGAAAGAAGGGTTGCCCACTCATAGTGGTGGCCGGGCTCAAACACGGTCTCGACTGGCGTCTCAGCGGTCGCCCAATCCTGCTGGAAAAACTCTGACATGACGTCGGTGGCGGGATCGAAGAAGAATTTCTCAAACAAGGTCACGCATTCGCCGGCGCGATCCAAGGCGGCCAAATCACCTGTTGCATCATGGTAGGCGAGCATCGCTTCCAACATGTGCATATGTGGGTTTGAACGGCGGGGAAGGGTGGCGGGTAGCGCTTCCAGCCAGCCGCCAAGACTTTGATCTTTCAATTGGGTGTCGACAAATGCCATCGCGTCTTGGGCAATTTTTAGTCCGAGCGCGCTCCCAGTTGCCTTGTAGGCTGCAGATCCTGCCAGAATGATGAAAGCATGATCGTAGAGATCGCGGCGTTGGTCTGAGGGGGTGCCGTCTGCTGCGATGATATGGACCCAACCGCCCTCCGGGTGACGCAGGCGCGTGTCGAGATAGTCGAGGCCGCGTTCAATCAGCGATTTAGCGGTATCCGTCTCAGGCCAGCCAAGCTCAATCGCTTGCGCGAAACTATAGACCTGACGGGCTTGCACGCGCACCCGGCGGTCTGCGCCGCGGTCTGGATTGCCATCAAGATCCAACTGTTCAACGAAACCGCCTTGGCCATCATCCCACGCTTTTTCTGACCAGGTTTCAAAAGCTTGCCAAAGCCATTCCTTTGCCCGGCTTTTTAATGTTTCAGAAAATCCGAGTTGCGCGCGCTTGTTTTGAACTTCAGCGCCAAGCTTTTTAACCGCCGCATCATCGCTGGTCGGGGTGATCATGACCTCGTTCTCGGTTGCGATGATGACGAGGTTCGAGACCCCGTTGACCGCAATCGCTGGGCCTTCGGAGCGGACGTATAGGCCTTCTGAATCAGTGGCGAAGACAGGGCCTGAGCTATAATTGGCCGTCTCTTCTTCGGTCAGAAGATCATGCAATGCGCGGTATCCGCCGACATCGCTCCAGCCCATTTGAACCGGCACGGTTTGGACATTCTCCGCTTTTTCCATCACGGCATAATCGATTGAGATGCTTGGTGTATTGGAAAAGGCTTCTGGATCCAGATGTGCCGTTTGGTTTTCGAATGGGCGCATCGCATTCTCGGTTCCTGTCAGAATGTCAGGAGCGAATTGCCGTAGAGCGTCAGACATAATGCCCGCCTTGAACAGGAAAATCCCGGCATTCCAATAATAGGTGCCTGCTTTCAGATAGCTTTCAGCGGTTGCGAGATCTGGTTTTTCGACGAACTCTTCGACATTTTTGACAACCGCATCGCCGCGCTCAGCTTTGATATAGCCGTAGCCGGTTGCGGGATGTGAAGGCTGCACACCGAAGGTGACGATTGCGCCGGCTTCAGCGGCTTCTGCAGCGAGCGCGATTGCTTGCTGAAAGGCGGGGACATCGCGAATGTCGTGATCGGCAGGCAGAATGAGCACCAGATCATCAGGATCATTGGCCAGACAGGCGGCAGCAACCGCGGGTGCGGAATTGCGACCCATTGGTTCAAGAATTTTCCGAGACGCGGGCAAAGTCGAAGCGAGCAGGGAAGCGTGCCGTTTTGAACCAATCACCAGTGGCTGTGTGAACTCCAGATTCGGTCGCAGACTCGAGGAAAACCGGAACGCGGTTTCTTCAATCATGCTGCGATGCGTGGTCAGAGGTAGGAATTGCTTCGGTGTCGCCGGCGTAGAGAGCGGCCACAAACGGGTTCCAGCGCCGCCGCACAGAATGACCGGATGGATTTTATAGTTCATTGTGATCCCAGCAAATATCTTGGTTCTGGCCGTCCCGACCGTATAGACCAAAAAAGTGCAGAATTCGTGCCTGTTTTTGGTGCCTGATCAGACCACCCCGATCGCAAGGCAGTCATGTACGTGAAGAAGGCCAATGGGCTGGTCATCCTCGGACACGATAAACAGTGCTGTAATACGATATTCGCTCAGCATTGAGAGCGCTTCAGCCGCGAGACCATCATCACGGATGGTCCGCGGATTTCGGGTCATGATGTCCGCAGCTTTGAGATTGGTTTCCGATCCGCTCAAGGCGCGGCGGATATCGCCATCGGTGATGATTCCGATAAGTTTCGAATTCTCAACCACTCCGCAGCAGCCAAACCCACCGGCGGTAATGGCGCTCACCACATCAGTAAATGACGCATCCGGCGCGCACAAAGGCATTTCTTTGTGATGCATCAAGTCCGTGACGCGTTTCAGCGCCGCGCCGAGTTTTCCGCCCGGATGGAACGTGTGGAAGTCTCGTTGGCTGAAGCCTTTCAATCGCAACAAAGCGACCGACAGCGCGTCGCCAAAGGCGAGCATTTGCGTTGTAGATGTCGTCGGCGCTTTGGTGATCCCGCAGGCTTCAGCAGATTTTGGAACCAGGAGGGTGACATTGGAGGCCTCGGCCAAAGTCGAGCCAGCACCTGAGGTCATACCAATCAGCGGAATATCAAAGCGTCCGCAATAGCCGATAATGTCTCCGAGTTCTGGTGTTTCTCCGGAGTTTGACAGCGCGATAACGACATCATCATCAGCGATCATCCCCAGGTCGCCATGGCTTGCTTCGCCGGGGTGAACGTAAAGCGCGGGCGTGCCGGTTGAGGCCAGTGTCGCCGCGATTTTTCGCGCCACATGGCCGGATTTACCCATTCCCGTGACGATTGTCCGTCCTGTGGCGGAGGTGATCGCGTCGACCGCCGCCTGGAAGGCCATTGCGAGCGGCGTTTCATCATCTCGAAGCGCATCCATCAGGGCAGTCAGGCCCAATTGTTCTGTTTCGAGAACTTCCAGCGCGGTCAATCTAGGCGAAGACATATCGAGCGTCCTTAGATGGGATATTGGCGGTCTAGAGGGGTTAGCAATATTTCGTCCAGTGGTGATTAAACCACTCGGTGAACTGGCCGAGGCCATCTTCAAGGCTGACTTGAGGACAAAAGTCCAATTCCTCCCGAGCCCGATCAATTACCGCCCAGGTTTTTTCCAGGTCACCCTTTTGCATCGGCTCGAATTTCTTCTCGGCTTCGCGCCCAACGCCTTTTTCCGTCAGCCGGATGAAATCCATAAGCTGTTCCGGGCGGTCATTTCCGAGATTGTAGACCCGGTGCGGCACGTCGAGGCCCAGCCCACTGGCAGGGCGATCCAAAGCGGCAATCGTGCCCGCGACGATATCATCAATGAAAGTGAAATCCCGGCTCATCTTGCCATGATTGAACACCTTGATCGGCTCACCTTTCAAAATCTTCTCTGCAAAAATCCAATACGCCATGTCAGGTCGGCCCCATGGACCATAAACGGTGAAGAATCTGAGACCGGTCAGAGAGAAACCATACAGCCGCGCATAGGATTGCGACATGATTTCGTTCGATTTTTTCGTCGCGCCATAAAACGAGACCGGATCATCGGTTTGATCGGTTTCGGCGAAAGGAATTTTGGTGTTGCCGCCATAAACTGAGGACGAGGACGCGTAGACCATGTTCTCGATCTCAAGCTTGCGCGCGAGCTCGAGCATGGCGAAATGCCCTTCGAGATTGGCCTCGGTATAGGCCGCAGGATTCTGGAGCGAATAGCGAACCCCCGCTTGCGCCGCGAGGTGTAGGATTTTCGTTGGGCGCCGCCCATCCAGCGCCAGATGCAGCGCGACCGGAGAGGCGACGTCGACTTCGTGGAACGAAAAGTCGCCATGCGCGCACAAAGAGGCAAGCCGGTCCTGCTTGAGCTGCGCCGTGTAATAATGGTTCAGATTGTCAAATCCAATCACGGTGCGACCTTGCGCGAGCAGGGCTTTTGCCACATGCGCGCCGATAAAGCCTGCAACTCCTGTGATCAGGATCGTCATCTTGTTCCTTTTCGGCCCATTACAACCGGTCTTTGCGAAGTGTCACATAGGAGGTTTGCCCGTGTTCGAACACTCGCGGGCTGACATTTGCAAACCCTCTATGTGACAGGCCGCAAGGTCAAGCGATGATTGGGCGGGGTAACAGGCGTACCATGCTGGGAGCGCTTGGAAATCCGGCGCGTCTTGAGTAGGAGCTATCGAGCAGAATATCCTGCGCCAGCTGAGGGTTCTTCATGAAGACCTTGATCGTCATTCCGTCTCGCTATGCGTCGACCCGGTTTCCGCAAAAGCCATTGCATCTGATCGCGGGTCAGTCATTGCTGTCCCGGGTGGTTGAGATTGCTGCGATCTGCGCAAGTTCCAGCGCAGATATCCAATACACCGTGGCCACCGACCATGAGACAATCGAGCAGCATGCCAAAGAGATCGGCGCGCCGGTCGTGATGACGGATCCGGCTTTACCATCTGGCACCGACCGCGCGCTTGCCGCCGCTAATGCGGTGGCACCAGAGGCTGATTTTGTCGTCAATCTGCAAGGCGACGCGCCGTTTACGCCGCCAGACTATATCAATGCAATCATCGAAGCGGGGCGCGAAACGGCGCTCGATGCGGTGACGCCGATTGTTCAAATGTCATGGAATGATTTGGACGAAGTGCGCGAGCGCAAGAAACAAACGCCATTCTCCGGAACCTCTTGCATCGTGAATGCAGAGGATGAGGCGCTTTGGTTTTCCAAGAACATTCTGCCCGCCATTCGCAAGGAGGAGCGGTTGCGAGAAGCCGGCCCGCTGTCGCCGGTTTGGCGTCATATTGGACTGTACGGATACAAACGCGCTGCTTTGGAGCGTTTTGTCAGCCTGCCGGAAGGCCACTATGAGCAATTAGAGGGGCTGGAGCAGCTCCGCTTCTTGGAGAATGGGATGCGGATCCGGGCGGTTAAGGTGCCCGCGAAGAAAAGCGCGATGTGGGGCATTGATACGCCGCAGGACGCCGAACATGCCGAGCAGCTGATCGCTAAGCATGGCGAGCCATTACAGGCCTACCGGTCATGACGGACATCTATATCGTCCGCCATGGAAACACGTTCGACAAAGGCGATACGATCACGCGGGTCGGCGCGCGGACGGATCTGCCGCTGTCCACATCTGGTCAAACCCAGGCCGAAGCCCTCGCACTTCATTTTAGGGCCGTCGTGCCCGCAGAGTTCAGTGCCGCCTATTGCAGCGCCTTGCAGCGCACCCGTCAGACCGCAGAAGCGATCCTCTCCGTGCGGGCCACTCAGCCTGTCTTGGAAACGCTCGAATTCCTGCGAGAGATTGATTATGGCGTCGACGAAAATCAGCCCGAAGAGGCCGTGATCGCGCACCTCGGCGAAGCGGCTTTGGCGGCCTGGGACAAAGAGGCTGTGCCGCCGCCGGGATGGGATGTGAACCCGGACGAGCTCAAGCGCGCCTGGCAGGACTTATTGCGATCTATCGCGTCAGACGATTCTGCAGGACCTGTATTGATCGTCACGTCGAACGGCATTGCACGCTTTGTCTTGGACGTGGTGACAAAGTTTGAACGCCAGCCGGACTCAATCAAGCTGAAAACCGGCGCTTATGGGCTCATTCGAACGAGCGGTGACGAAGCGACCTTGGTGAACTGGAACGTTCGCCCCTAAACGCATAGGGTTTTGCGTCATCCTCGACCGCGAAGCGGTCTGAGGATCCATCTCGGTCACCCACCCAAAGGAGATATTGGTAGCTGGACCCTCTGATAGCCTGCGGCTGTCGAGGGAGACGCCGTGTTAATTCACGATCTCGTGGATCGCTTTCAGTTCGCGCAAGAGCGGTTCTGCTGCCGTAAGTGGCAAACAGCTAGGCCCATCGCAGAGCGCTTTGTCTGGATCGGTATGAAACTCTAGGAACACGCCATCTGCACCAGCGGCGATTGCAGATTTTGCAATAATGCTCACGCCGTCTCGGCGGCCACCGGTTGAGGCGCCTGCTGTACGGGGATCTGCGCCGGGTAGCTGAACTGCATGCGTCGCATCAATCGACACCGGGCAGCCAAGTGCCTGCATTTGCTGAATGCCCAGCATGTCGACAACGAGATTATTGTAGCCAAAGCTGGAGCCGCGTTCGCAGAGGATAACGCGGTCGCCCGGCAGCACTTCGCCAATCTTGGAGACAATGTTCTTTGTGTCCCATGGCGCCAGGAATTGCGCTTTCTTGACCTGAATGGCGCTGCCTGTGTCGCCCGCAGCTTTTGCGGTTGCGA